>Ga0123342_1010211_pt1 | contig 10857 bp, 8 predicted proteins | sample Turbeawhitnodule_FD_89960 | JGI IMG/M metagenome (GOLD analysis project Ga0123342, IMG submission 89960) | Root nodule microbial communities of legume samples collected from Mexico - Turtle bean Mexico white nodule | ecosystem: Host-associated > Plants > Roots > Nodule | place: Mexico: Nepantla... | reverse complement strand
TTCAAATCCACAAGCATGACTTGATTTGTGATTATTATTTTTATGAAAACTTGCTTGTGTATCATGAGGTCATATTTTATGATGCAGTGGAAGATGGTGAGGACTAGGGGAGGAGAATCCTCTAAGACTGACTATGTGCGACCAACTGCATCTGTGAAAAGAAAGTGTGTTGGTCCTAGTAATTAAGTTGAAAATGAGTTATTTGAAGATAATGTTGAACATAATAACGTTGAACATGGAGAAGTGGAAATTAAGGTTGAAGGCTATCTTGGAGGGCCAGCGGATAAGTTATTGTTGGTTAATTATGAAAAGCAAGTGACAAGACGATTATGGGATGGTGTGGTAAGTAATGAAGATTTTATATCACTAGTTAATTGAGCGTGTTATGTATTATATTGAAATTTTAAAATGGTATTCATTGATTAATGTAGGATCCTAGTGAGCTTAAAGTTGTTTCTCATGGGAGAAAGGTGAATAAGTTGGGAACACCATATGAGCGAATAGACGTTGCAGTGCAAACGTCTGACTTAGGTGGTCTCATACATGTAAGTTATGAGAATGTAAACATAGGATTGCTTTGTGCATTCGTAAAGAGGTGGCATGCAAAGACTAACACATTTCATTTACTTATTGAGGAGATGACTATCACACTTGATGATGTGTCAAATTTGTTGCATTTGCCCATTGTTGGCCAATTTTATACCTATCAGACCTTAGATGCAGATAGGGTAAAATAACCATCTTTTTAATCGAATCCCAACATAAACATAAGCCCCCCATATAACTGGTTGATGTTGTTTTCTATTTGATAACAATGAATAATCAATCAAAAGATTCATTTTCTTATATAATGGAGTTTCCATTGATTTTCAAGAAACAAGAAATGCTCTTTATTTGATCTTTCACTATCTATTCTCATAGTTGGAGTTATAAATGTTGACTTAACAAGCATGGAAGTTTAGTATCCATGCTTGTCCAAGTGTTTTCCTTAGACCCTTGTAATTATTCAATAGCATGACAATGCTTTGTTGCTAGAGAGAATAAATAGATACACTTGATTGTTAACATGTGCTGTGCTAGATGTTGATAATGGGCGTCGATTAAAGAGTTCTTATAATCATGTAGCTACACGAGATTTAGTACAATTTGATTCTATGAGAGAAGTACATAGTAAGTATCAGTTGCTTCTCAAGTTAACTTGCTTTGCCTTTTGAGTAGATAATAATCACAATATATCAAACAAATAGTTACACATACCATGTCTCCCATTTCTCTTGCTTCTTTTGACTCCTCCAATTTGTTTTAATTTATTTCATTTAAACGAATTCTCTTTCATGTGTATTTAACAGGTGGACAAATATATTTTGTGCGATAGATTTTACCATAACAGACCACCAACAAGCTATTTGTTCTTATTTCAATAGTTGGTTACAAAACCGATTCAATTTTAATGGCCAAAATTTTAATAAATAAACTAATTTGAATCTCTTCAAATTTGATTTATTTATTTTATTAAAACGAATAGTAAACAGAAGCTAGATAAATTTGAGATGCATATCAATGTAAAGAGTTTGCTTGGGAAATATTATATAAAAAAATTCACCAATTTGCAAGTCAAAATAATGCATTTCAAATAGGCCATTTTGGAATATTTTTTAACAGAAAATGCTAACTTACGAATTAGCCATTCTAGAGTGCATTTATATAATTCTAGATTACCTAGTCTGATACTTCTCATAACCCAAAACCTCTACACTCCATAACTACCCAAAGCTCTTAAACGAAACTCATTTCTTATCCCCAAAAACAACTAAGACTTCAAAAGGTAGTCACACCTCCACCCTTACTCCGCAGACTTTAACACACCCTCTACCAGCGGCAACAATCATAGCGGAAAAACAACCCTTCCATGGAAGCCATCAATGCTACCTTTAAAATAAAACTGTCAAGACTAATTTTGGTATTTTGTAAAATTTAAGCGTGCTGGAAGAAAAATGTAGGGGTTCAGGAAGAAACAGCCATTTTTAAATTTGGACCCATACGTTGGCCCATCAATTATACTAAATATCACTCAGCTTTTACATATACAAGCCAACAGTTTTTATTTCCTTTAAAAACGTTTGGGCCAGTTAGTTCGGCGGAACATGTCTGCTATTTGCCACTCACGTTTTCATATCTGTATCATATTTTAGAAGCTCATTGGATTGGCCCAGCATCTTTGCTATTTCCACCCGCTCCTTTTTTATACACCTATCAGCTTTCATTTTCTCTCAAAGGTGGTCGTTTTCATACACAGCAATTGTTTTTTTGAAAAGGGAAATAATAATAATAATAAATACAAATATAATATTGACTTTACGTGCAAATAAATTTCAGAGATTTACATAACCGCACACATAATCTTCTATTTGATATTTAAAAAAATAATAATATGACTCTTCTTCAAAATATATGTTTTTTCTTAAATAAAGTTCACGCAAACAATTAAGTATATTAATGTGTAATTTACACTATCTATGCTTAAAAGAGTTAAATATAGTTGTTCACACTATCTTATACTCTAATTATTGTAAACTACAAAAAATTACAAATTCTTAAAGACATAAAAATTAACCTAGATATTGACCTTTAGAACAACTTAGTCCTAATTTTCATTATGAATAGAAAATTCATGCAGTCTGTGGGACCTAAATAAAAAATTCAAAAATATTTTCATTATTTTCACATGCTTTCCTTTTAGGAGAAAAGTAAACATTTTTAAAACAAGAAAAACTCACATTATTTTTATATATTTAATTAAATGTATTGTCTTCAAATAGATGTTATAGGGTGCTAACACCTTTCCCACACCTAACTGAGTCACGAACTCTAAATTTGGTGTTGCAGACCATTTCTTTTGGTTTTTCTAGAATTTTTCGTAATAAACTATGGTGACTCCTCTGTTTTTCAAAGTTATTTCACTACCTCATCGTGATCCCTCTAAATTTTCAACAAGCGTTCAAAAACAATTCATTAACAAAAATCAGAATTCAAAAAGATTAGACCTTCTAACACACTGTTATAGAGAATCTTAAGAATAAGACTTCTTTGAACATAGATCTCATAATTCATTTTGAAATCATAGGAGAATTAACCCAAAGGAGTTTACCTTTCCATGCAGAGGCAAAACGAAAAGATTACAAAGAAGAAAACAAAAAAACTAAGAAATGCTAATGCTTTGTTTTTTGAATGTTGTTGTGAAGTTTGACCTTTCTCCTTGAAGCGAAGCTTGCATCTTTTTATAGGTTTCTATGCTCCAAATATCTTGGAAATATATTTTGATTCAGATATTGTTCACATTTTTTCAGTTTCCAACCTTCCAAAATTCTCGTATTTTGTTTTTACTTTTACTGTGAACTTTGTTTCTTCATATTTTTGTAGAAAATTCGCTTCCAATTCTTTTTTTTTAGATATTGTGGGTTTTTTCTCTCTCATTCTTCTACTCAAATCTTTTTATCCGTTTGGACTCATAGAAGCAACTTGAACTTTTTCGTAATTCGGCTCACTCACAATGAGAGACGATTCATTCAGATAATTTAGTTAGAAAATTCTATCAGAATATCTATTTTTGAGAAAATATTAGGTTGTCTTAAGATTAATAAAAATAACAATTAAGATCAAAGTAAATAAATTAGACTTATTTCAATTAAAATAGTGAATTCATTAATAATTATAGTCCAATTAAGAATCTATAATTAGATTTATTGTGGCTTCATTATTTTTATCTTTTATCAGTTAAATATAAAATTTATTATAATACATAAATAAGTGTTGATTTTATAAACTTCAATTAAACTTAAATTCCTGTAATTATTATTAATAGTATAAGTATTTATGATATTCTGAATATTGTAATGTCTAAAATATATAAAAATTTGAATTGTAGTTGTTTAGAATGGTACGCAATTTATTTGATTTGAATGAGAAATTTGGAAGGTATAGTAATGGTAGGGTAGGCAGAATCAAGGTGAAAGTTTGTTTGAGTTTCTGGTATAAAAGAAAAGAAGGCAGAAAGGAAAGGATGTTTTGATTTGTATATTTGTTATTGTTTTTATTTTAGTTTTAAACATATTTGTTTTTACTTTATTTTATTTTATTTTAATTTACAGATTGTTGTTATTATTCTAATTCTTATTTTGAATTTATTTGTTTTTATTTATTTTCTGATTTATTTTGAATTCTCTTTGTTTTATTTAATTAGAATTTAATTTTCTGTTTATTTTTTTAAAATAAATAAAATTATATCTTGTTCTTTTTTTCTACTAATAACTTTTTTAAGAGGAAAGCAACATGGGAGAAGCACAAATATCACCTCCTAAGAAGAACTTGGAGATTATGACATGTACCCAGAGCCAAGACATTCTTTTAGTATTGCAATACCTACTACCGCCAAGGCTTTGGAAATATAACTCGATTTTCTCACTCTCATTAGTTTCTATCAATTTAGAGCAATTGATCATGAGGATCAATATTTACATTTGGACACCTTTTATGAATTGGTGAGAATAATGGGTTTTCAATCAGTTATATTGAAATTGTTTATATGCGCTTGTTTCCTTTCTCATTGGCAGAAAAAGCTAAAGAATGACTCAAATCACTTCCAAATTAGAGTCTCACTAGCTGGGAGGATGTAGAGAAAAAAATTCTGCAAAGATCTTTTCCAATCTCTCGCTACATTAAAGCAAAGTCTGAAATCTCTATGTTCAGACAAGGAGCAGAGGAATATTTCTTTGAGTCATGGTAAAGATTCAAGATAATGTTGAGAAAATGTCCAAATCATGGGTTTGAAGATATTGCTCAACTGAGCATATTCCTTAATGGTTTCAAATCTGATATGAAGATGCTCTTAGATGCCGCAGCTGGTGGCACAATGATGACTCTTGATGCAAAACAAGTAACGAGGCATCAACTGATTCTCAAGCCCAATATGATGAACGAAGTATTCAGAAGAAAGGGTGGCTCAAAGATGCATTCTTCGCTCAAAATAAAATTTTGACATAGCAGATTGAGCAGCTAAACACATAGATGACTAATTTGCCCGCCAAATTACATGTTGTTCACTCATCTCAAAGTCAAAATCAAGAACTAAGGTGTGGATTGTGTGGAGGTGATCATTCCAATGGGCATTGTGCTTATCAGAATACTTCATCTAGAGAAAAAGTTTTTGACATGGAAGATCAAAAGATATTTTTTAACAACACCAACTACTAGATCCTTCGTCCCATGAGAGAATGAGCAAAATGGAAGATATTACAGAAAAGTCTACACAAACAGTATTGACTATGCAAAAGAATGTTGAGAATTTGGAAGCACAAATTGGGGAAATTACACAAGAGTTGAGGGAACTCAAGGATAAATGTAAGTCAATCACTACTAGAAGTGAAATAGTTATAGGAAGGGGGATCGGTGATAATCTACAAAGTGAGGAAAGAGACATAGAGAGTAAAGAAAAGAGAAGAAGTGAGGAAAGAATAAACAAAGAGAAGAGAGAGAAACAAATGAGAAGGTACCGGAAGAAAAGAAACTTAAATTCCTGTAATTATTATTAATAGTATAAATATTTATGATATTTTTTATGAGAAAAACTCACGCGGAAGCAACACACACAATCATGAATCAACTGCAAAAAAAAAAAAACGACACAAGATTTAACGGGGTTCAGTCGCCAACTGCAACCTACATTCACACGGGCAACTATTAGGTTTTCATTCTATCATGTTGCACACCAATTACAAGTACAATGATATCTTTAAATAGAGATTATAAAAGGGACACAATGATTAAGCTCACTCACTAAACATGGTGTATAGTCAACCCAACCCAATTGGTCCTGGCTTTATACTCAATAATCTCCCACTTGGAGCCACGTTGCACATCAATTACAAGTACAATGATCTCTTTAAATAGAGATTATAAAAGGGACACAATGATTAAGCTCACTCACTAAACATGGTGTCTAGTAAGCCCAATCCAATTGGTCCTGGCTTTATACCCAATAATCTCCCACTTGAAGCCACGGAACAATGTTCATTTGCGCTTCAACTGTGTACAATGATTAAACTCACTCAGTAAACATGGTGTCTAGCCAGCCCAACCCAATTGGTCTTGACTTCATACCCAACAATTTTGAATATTGTAATGTCTAAAATATATAAAAAAAAAAAGTTGAATTGTAGTTGTTTAGAATGGTACGCAATTTATTTGATTTGTATGAGAAATTTGGAAGGGTATGGTAATGGTAGGGTAGGGAGAATGAAGGTGAAAGTTTGTTTGACTTTCTAGTATAAAAGAAAAGAAGGCAGAAAAAAAGTGTTGATGAAAGGAAAGAGAAGTGAAAGGGGTTGATGAAAGGTAAGCTTCTTTTGTTCTTGTTATGCATTCATTGTTCCTCCTTCTCTTATATATAAGCTGAATCAGTCTTTTCACTTTCATATTAAGATTTTTGAATTACTTCTCTATTATGCTCCTTAGTTCTTCTCATCTTCACCTTTATGCTGAGTTTCAAGAATGGGTTTTGAGGTCCATATTTTCTCCATTTTTGTAAGATTTATCCCTTTCTTTCTTTTTTTGGAAGATAAATTGTTAACAACAACTTTTTTTTTTCATGATTTCTTCTTCTCCTCTCTTTTGTCTTTTCTTTTCTTTTGGGGAGTATGGAGATTGATGTATCAGTTTGCACCTTTTTTATACTTTGAATTAAATTAAGCTCCCAATTATTTATTTATTTTTCTTTATTTTCTATGTATATATAAAACTAGAGTCTTTATAAAAAAATAATTTCATTAATTTTGTTCTTTAGTAACTATTGTGTGTTTATTCAAAAAAATAATTAGTATTAATATATTATTAATCTTTCATTTTTTATTTTTTTAAATTTAAAAATTTTTATTAATAAGAGTTAAATGTGTTTTTCCCTTTTATTGAAATTAGTTGTTATCCTAATCAAAAACTTCAAATTTATTGATTAATTGTAATAAAAAAGTTATTGGAATAGATCTTTATTTATTTTTTACGTAATAAATAAATTTTTATTATAAATTATATTATTATATTATTATAATACTATAATATTCTAATATTATAACAGATGAGTAAATTATAAAATATTTTAATATCTTAATTTACACTTAAAAATATATTTTTGTCATATAAAAAATCTAAAGTATAGACTAAAACAAAAATAAAGTTAACGTAAAAGTATAATGATAAAAAAATATTTAACCCTATTAATAAACATACACTTAACAATTTAAATTTAAGTACTAAATACATATTAAATTATTGAATTATGTCAAATATTAATTAAATTTAAATAAAACTAATGAAAATAAAAAATTTACAATAAAAATATATATTTTTTAATGTTCTAAAAATGAAATAGGAAAATATTTATCATACTGCACTGTTTAACCGAAGAAAATCGTGCTTTCTTTTATTGTCTAGATTACGTTCAGGAATAAGTTTCATAACTTTTAAGAAATTAAAAATATATTTAAGTCTAAATTATAAAAAGATAATCAAAGAATAAAATAATGTTCTATAATTTGAAATATAAATAAGACATTTCTTCATTTATTTTGGTGTGGATATGTGCACATGTTTAGAATTCAAAAACAAGAATGTAATATATTTATATTCTACAGTAAGAATTTCTTACTCTGCAAATTGGAGAGAATTTTAACATGGAAGAACTGTTAAGTAACTTATTTCATAAAAAAACTTATTGTTTAGTTGAAATAAGCATTTGTATATTATTTTATTTATTTTTTTTAGCATATCTAACTCATGCACCATGAGTCAAAAAGTAAAAAAAAAAAAAGGAGCAACCATTTCTTTCTATTTTTTATTTTTATTTTAACTAAAATTGGTATTAATTGTTCTTAAATCTATTATGTACATTAGTTATTCATTCATTCATTCATTTATAATAATAAAATAAAATAAATATATAACTTTGCTGAAGAAGACCATGTCCTCTGTTCTGAATTTGGAATTTTCTTTAACAATCTTCTGTTCTGTATTGTGATATTTATTAATACTAGGATAAAGGATTAATTAATTCGCGGAAGAAGATCAGATTATGTTTTTTCAAAATTCATGATGATTAATTACAAATGGATCAAACTTCAAGAACTATGAATACATTTTCACCTATATAGAATACATGAGAATAAAAATTTAAATAAAATATACACAAATTACAAGGAAATGAAACATTTGTCTTTTTCATATTTAATAAGAGTTGCAGACTTAGCAGATAAGCATTGTTACTGTTAAATTTTTCTTATTATAAAAAAATATAACATTAACAAGGACAACAGGTTTGCAATAATTGACTTGAAAGTTGAAACTGAAGATGGGAGAAGCATCAGAAAGGTAGAACCTTAGAATTCTTGCTGTTTTTCAACTTTCAATCTTCAGTTTTATTGTTGAACTCAAAGTCTTACATTTTTGTGAATTCCTTTTAACCTTTGTGGGTTTGAATTGATCAGGTATGCAGTTGTGACAGGTGCAAATAAAGGAATTGGATTAGAGATAGTGAAGCAGTTAGCCTCAGCTGGGATCAAGGTGGTGCTCACAGCAAGAAATGAGGAGAGGGGTCTGCATGCAATGGAAACAATAAAAGCCTCAGCTCTATCTCACCTTGTAATGTTTCATCACCTCGATGTGGCTGATGCAACCACTGTAGCCTCTCTGGCTGATTTTATCAAATCTAAATTTGGGAAACTTGATATTCTGGTAAAATTCATCTTTGATTCTCCTCTCTCCCCCTTTTCTTTTTCCAAGTTTGGTTGTAAATGAAGTTCTGTCACAGCAATCTTACAAGTGCAGAAATGTTTTCGCTTAGTTTTCTTTTTGTATGATTCTGAATGTTATTTTTTACTTTTTTCTTATTTCCCTTTGCATGTGTGTGTAATCATTGTTGGAATGTTAGTGCTGGTTCTGCATGTTAAGAATGAGAAATATTTTTGGTATAATCTGTCTTCTTTATGTATCAGGTTATGCTCTTCTGTATCATTAGCATTTGGTATTAAGTAAGATTCAGTTTCGAGTTACCAACTTGAAAGATTTCTTTCATATTTAGTTATCGAGTAATGTTAGAGATCACACATACACACTAGAGATTAAGAACATTTCATATATAAGTGACTGCAAACTTCATTTTCATCTTATAAACTGATTTTATATGATTGAGTTAGGTTTAAAGTTCACAGTAATTCTAAATTTTCCTGATTGCTTTAAAGGGAATCTCATGACCTGTGATTTTGGATGTTTGCATATTCCATTAAGGAAAATTGTACAATGCAGGTTAACAATGCAGGGATTGGTGGAGCAGTAATCAAAGACATTGATATATTTCCTTCAGTTCTCCTCAACCGTGGGGTGAGTATCTAGGCCTTCTCAAATGCTAGTTAATAGACGAATTGCCCAGAAAGATTTTATACTATTCAAGCTCTCTGAATTACAATATCCTTTCTATTAAATAGCTTATCCTTAACTTGATAACAAAGTGAAAACTTTTATCAATTCTGATTAGAGCTCAGGCATTTCATCTTATCTTGATAATATTCAGAATGTTGGAATTTGCCCTTTTTGCAATGTTAAAGTGACAGTACATGAGAAATGTAGTTGTTAGAAAGGTTGTGATTGGTTTATTTTGGATGAAGGAACACTATTGGGAGTTTTGAAAGACTTTCTTGATAGAGTGTTGTCTATTCTGCAGATTGTATCGGAAGAAGATGGAACAAAGGCAATGACTCAAACATACGAGTTAGCTGAAGAATGCTTGCAAATAAATTACTATGGAACTAAAATAACTGTAGAAGCACTTATGCCCCTCCTCCAATTATCTGATTCACCAACAATTGTGAATGTATCATCCACTATGGGACAGTTAGAGGTAGGAAATAACTTCTTTTGCCAATAAATACTGAATGGTTTTGCATAAAATCTGACTGGAAAGTCTAAAGAAAGATTAAACTTGAAATTCTTGTTTTAGGTAGCTGACTGACTGAAAGGTGTACCTACTCTTCTAGACTTAAGATACTAATAAATTCTAGATTGATCTTTCTGTATAATAGCCAATTCATATGTTAACCTTGAGTTTAAACAAAAATAGTATAACATCTTCCAAGTTTCAATCATTCTTCAAAAGGGTCTTGTAATTTATAATTAGCATAGGTGCATGCATAGATATGTATCTTTGTGCATCTCGTTTACAACTTAAAAAAAAATGAACAAAGTAATACACTAAAAGATGATAGCAAATGTTGTTTACAGTAGAAGGAACAAGCCTGGTTATAACAAGTGGATCTCCACTCTAGTCTGAAATCATATGATTGCTAACACCAGCTCTAGTTAGCATTCTATAAGATATTCAACCAAAATCTTCAGTTTATTCAAAATTTTGCTATAATAGATATTAGTTTATTATTGCATCTCCTTTCCTTTAATTTTGTTGAGGTTTTATTGGTTAATGATGTGAAATTCAGAGTTTCCCTAAAGAATCATGGGCAAGAGGAGTGTTGAGTGATGGTGATAACCTGACAGAAGAGAAAGTGGATGAAATAGTGAAGAAGTTTCTAAGAGATTTCAAAGAAGGTTCATTAGAAAGTGAAGGGTGGCCTAGGTATCCAGGTGCCTATATTGTGTCAAAAGCTGCTATGAATGGATATACAAGAATCCTTGCTAAGAAACATCCTTCATTCTGCATCAATAGTGTTTGCCCTGGTTATGTGAAGACAGACATAACATCCAACACTGGCCTCCTCACAGTTGAAGAAGGTGCTGCTAGTCCTGTCAAGCTTGCACTGCTTC
>Ga0123342_1010210_pt1 | contig 10857 bp, 5 predicted proteins | sample Turbeawhitnodule_FD_89960 | JGI IMG/M metagenome (GOLD analysis project Ga0123342, IMG submission 89960) | Root nodule microbial communities of legume samples collected from Mexico - Turtle bean Mexico white nodule | ecosystem: Host-associated > Plants > Roots > Nodule | place: Mexico: Nepantla... | reverse complement strand
TTCCATACACATCATGCACCTTCAAGATCACCATAGCTCCTAGGAGGATCTTGCACATTTCAATCCATAGCTTCCGCACCCTTGATCATGATTCCGAGAAGAGCTCCATGAATTTGCCATCAAAAACAATTTTCCATATAATTAGAATCTTCTTTAGTAATTTGAAATTTGAAATGTGAATGGACTCAATTTGTTTTTGTCTTTTTTTTTATGGATTCAAAATATCCATATTCTTTTTCATGCATATTTTTAATTCACATGATGTGAGTTGATTTTAGGATTGCACATTTTTATGGGTTACTATTTTACTTATGATTTTTTAGAATAGCAATTATGGTGAGAAACCCAAAGAAAATTCCCACTGGACACAGACTTAACCAAGTGGTTAAGTAAGTGTGAAAGTTCACTTCTAAAGGGCAAAAAGGAAAATACAACTATGGTGAAGAAGATGATGATAGCTTGCAGAAATAAATGAACACAAGATGAAGATGACAAGGTAGAAACCGAAATTAAAAGAAAAATATGAGAATATAGAAAGAGGAATGAAAGGTGGCATAAGAAGAAAACAAAAGATAAAAGATGAAGGGGTGAAGAAAGCTTATGGAGAAGGGGTAAGGAATCACGCCACTTGGAGGATGGGTTACTCCAAGATGAGTGGTGAAGAGCCGCCACTTGAAGTGCACACACACTCAAGATAAGACCCACAAAGGAGAGCACTCAAGTCTCACTAAACACTCTTGCAAAGTTTCTTTTCTATTTCAAAATTCAATGTGTCAATACATGAGGGAAGACACCCTTTATATAGGGAGGAGTGACTTGGAGAGCAAGATGAAGGGAAGGTAGAAAAGGTAAGGATGAGTGGCGACCCTAGGATTTGACCAAGGTCAATGTCGCCTCTAAGCCTAGTTTCTAAAAGCTAAGGTTGCCCTTCCTAAACCTAGGTGCTCATAGGGCTTGGCACAAGCCCAAGTTGCTAAGCACACTACTATTTATTCTATATGAAACCTAATCTACTGAAATTCTTTGTCATGCTCTGGGTCATCCTTTGGGAAGGTTGGACTAGTTTAGGAAATGTTCCATCTCTCAAGTCTTCATCAGGTTCAAACCAGTAGCACGAGGCATTATGTGCATGATCTAATACTCGAAAAAGTTGTAGTTGTATCTCTTTTTGGTGCCTTCAATGATTACTAGGTAGTGTCAATGGTGTTCACCTCTTCCACTATATGCAACAGATTTATCACCAATTAATCATATGTAATATACAAAAGAGTGTTACAATGTATGGCCTAAACAAGAGGGGGGTCAATTGTTTTCGCAAGATATTCTTAAAGATTGGAAGTAGAGTGAAAAGATCTGTAAAATCAATCAATTGATTTATTTGTTCAACTGAATTATTTTACAAATTAACAGTTCTTTAAGAAATTGTAACCAATTGTTTTATCGAAACAACTGACTGTTTAATGCAGCAGAAAACACAGAACTATATAAAGCAGTTTAACAGTGTAAGGAAAGAGAGATTCACAAAGATTTATACTGGTTCGCTCTTAACCAAGAGCTACATCCAGTCCTCAGCTAATCACTTAGAATTCACTATGGAGTCAAAACCAAATTACAAAACCACACCAAGAATGTTGATCTTAAACCCCTCAAGAACAGATAACACTCTTAACAACACCAAAGTTTCTAATACCACTTTGTGAAACTATTTTACACACAATACAATATTTAAAATAAGGAAATAGAGTACACATAGGCTTTACCAAGTAGTAGAACAATTGAATAGAAAACCCAGATTCCTACTTCACACACAAGCAATGATCCAAGACTCCAAGAATGAGTAAAAGCTTTTTTTATCTTCTCTTGAAAATGTTTTTGATGAAAATCTCTTCTTCTTTTTCAAATGAACAAAAACCAATCTTTATATAGACTTTAAAAAGTGGTTAAACCGTTTAATCATTAATTGAAACAATTAAAATCATTTAAAAATAGTTTGAAAATCTATAACAAAATTTTGTTAAAAACACTTGATTGATTTTCAAAACAAACTGATTGGTTTCTTTTTTTATTAAAGACTGCACATAAAACAACCAGTTCAATTATCGAAATAACCAACTATTTTGTATTTACATAAAGGACAGTAGAAAACAAATCATTTTTAAAACTTTTTAAAAACACTAAGTGTAATTCAATTGGTTGTCACGATAAATCAACAGGTTAAAAAACTTGTTGTAGTCACCAAACTTTGAATATAAACTTTTTCAACTGATTTAAAACACGAAACTACTAACTGAAATTAACATAGATTTGAAAACCAAATCTTTCAAAAGAGATTTAGAATCAAATGAAATTGGATCATAACTAGGTGTAATTAACAACTCAAAATCTACTAAACAACACACACACAATAACAAATCCTTCAAGTCTTCAAAGCTTGATTTGAAAATCATCAAAGCAACCTTGTTCCACAAATAGGCCTTGTTTTTCTATGCCTTAGAAGATTATTTGTAGTGAATGTCTTCATCTTTTGTCTACCCAAATGATTCATGCAGAGCACAAGTCTAAATCAAGATTACTTGACATACACGCTAAAGTTGTTTTGGTTCAACAATGATCGTAACACAAGCTTATGTTGTATAACCTCTGTTTTTACTTTGTTTTGGTGAGTATAAAGTTATCTTACCAACTATCAAGATGTTGCTTGAATCATAGATTGGCATTTAATATTGTATGGAACACATTTAATGCACCTCTATATCCATACTAGACAAATGGAAGAAGATGAAGCTATTTGAGTTCAAAATCTCTCAACGGTGAGAAGGGGATTTGTAATGAATCTTTCTTCAAGCTCTATATAAAGCTATCATTTGAAGAAGAAGAAAGAGAAGTGGTTGATTGTTAAGTGATAAATCGTATCAAAATCTTTTTGCGACCTTAAAAGTTTTGTAGAAGAACATTGTTGTATTCATATAACAAATTAGAAGAAAATGCATATATTTTAATTAATTATTTATATGTTTTAATCGATTATTCTCAAAGACAAGTTAAAAACAAATTTGTCTATTCCCTATTTTAATCCATTATCCACACTGATAATCAATTATCCTATTCTAGAAACATATGAAGAACAAATTAATGGGTTTCATAAAACATTAATCGATTAAAACAAACTTAAAACCCTTTTTTACATATTTTAAGCTTTCAAAAACAAGTTTAATGGTTGAGATTAAGATTAGAATGTGTATCAAACTGAAAATCTAGTGATTACCTTATGTGCAAGACTCACAAACACATGCAATGAAAGTTATAAAAATCAATACAACTTCAACATTGTCTTCTTAAAACATCATCAAAACAACTTCTTTATAAGACTTTACTTTACTCTTCAAGTCCAACAATTTGTATATGTCAAAAGACGTTATCACTCTCTAGTGAGTAAACTCTTCTGATCTTTGTGTCACATCTTTATATAAACTTTGTTTGTTTAACGATAAATGGTTGCCTTCTGAAAAATATTCAATGTTTTAGCTAAAAGTGGTTGTTGTCCAAACAATAATCTATATTGGTAAGGAGTGACTGCAATCTGAACATACTTAGTGTGTTAGTCAGGAGTAACTAAGGTCCAAAATATATTTAGTGTTTAGTTAAGGATGATTGCATTCCAAACAATACTCAGAACTTTTAGCTAAGAATGGCTAAGTGTTCAAACAATATTTGAGTTATTAGCTAGGAATGATTGTGTTCCAAATAATACTCAATTTGTATCTTACAATAATAGCTTGTATAGTGAAACCCAATCACTTGATTGAGAATTGAACGTAGTTTGCACTAATAGACTAACACATAAAATTCAGAGAGCAACTTTTTCTTTCCCGTGTCCTTGTTTATTGCATATTACTGCATTAATAAAATAAATAGAAATTAGCAAACTAATATAAAGAAATATTTTTTGATAGACTTTTTGTCAACCAAAAATTATTGTGTGACTACTTGCGATTAGACGATATATTACGAAAATTACAAAAAAATTTAAAACACAATTCAACTCTCCCTTGCTTTATAACTTGTTTTACACCACAATCATGAACATTTAGAAGTATGAAGTTGTTATTATTGTTTATATCTTGAACACATTTCTAAATAAACTTATTGTATGATAAAATACTTCAAGAAGATAAGAGTGAAAGGAGACATCAATGAGACACACCTTAAATTTTATTGGATAAAAAAAATATGTACAAGTTTTCAAACCAATTGAAAAAGAAACTAGATGATAAAAATACATTTTATTGGTTGCAACACGAATATATGACGAAAATTAGATATAGGTAATGAGAATTAAATAAAAAATGATTAGATCATGTTGTATAGAAGAATGAGATGAGAGAGTTAACAAATTTGCCAACATATAAAAGGGTTAATAGAATGGAGAAGTGCACAAAACAAATTACAATGATAATGAAGAAATTGACCGCTTTAAAGTATGGTACTTGCAAAAATATATAAAGAAAGGCTAAAATGGATTATTTCAAGATATTTTATCCCATTGAAAAATTAACCACAATTCATATGATTATTTCTTTTTTTATTAAAAATAATTGAAAATATATCAAATAGATCCTAAATGAACTTTTTTAATGGTATTTTGGAAGAAGTAAATCTCGAACAACTTGTAAAATATGTAGTCAAATGAAAAGAAAAAAAAGTATATAAATTGAAAAAATTCATAGAATCTTGTAAATTTTACAATAAATGTCCTAAACATATTAATATATAATTTAAGATATGAGCAATGATTATCCATAAAAAATAAAGATAAATTATTATTATACTAAAAATAAAGTAAATAATACAAGTTTGAGAAGAAATTAAAAACTATAAATCAAACTTATCATATAAAAATTGGAAAACAACTTTGAAGAATCCAAAAGCGACTAAATAGAATTCAATGATTACAATTCTAAATATATTGCATTAACTTCGAGTATTTTATCATATTGATTTGTTTTGGGTGAATTCTAAGATGAAGAAGCAAGCCAAATAATCTATAGGAGGACTATGATTATTAGTCATTAAATTAATTACTAAAATATTTAAGTGGTTAAGATTAAAATTGAATAATTGTTAAATAAGCAAAAAAAAAGAAATTCAAAAAGTAATATTTTCAATTAATATTGGTCAAAATTATATTTTTCAAAATTTACTAATATTAAATTTACTAACATCAATAATCTTTTTTAATTAATATGGATTCATTCTATTCTCTATTATTTTTTATGGATTGACGTATGCGAAATTACATTTTCTTTAACTTAGACTAATATATAAATCTAGAAATCAAGGATGTCTAATATATAAGGCTGATATTAAGAAGTCCTATGAAAAAATGATAATAGAAATCAACAGAGTGCATCTTCTACTGATTTAATAAGTTTTTCCTTGTAAGAATATATTTGAAAAAGTATTATATTTAAAACAGTAAATAATATTATTAAGATGTAGTAAAAACGGCTGATAAATAAATATTAGATGGAAAACATAATAAATGTGTTCATACTCCTAAATTATATAACCATGAATCCAAAACTGTGGGAGAGTCTGGCGACAGATACATCCGACGGTTAATAAGAACACATCGCAGGAGTCTTGGATGTAGGCGTGAACTCCATTGTGTACTCTGTCACATCAGATTGTGACGCACGCTCTTCCTTGTTTCTTTTGTCGTCGCAACTTACAATAACCAAATTTAAAATAAAATTCTGTTGCACCTTCAGTCTCCACAACTCACGCCATTTTGCTCATCTTCACCTTCCACGCTCGTCTTTCTACTATTGAGTAACCCTTCTCTCTCTATCTATCTATTTAACTTCTCCTCCGTCTGCGGTGGCGCTGCCTCCGCCTCCGCCGGACGTGTTTCAGATCTATATATCGATATTGGAGTTTGCTTTTATATATTTATAATACTCTGATTTGTGGATAAATCTCTTTTTTTTTTCAGTGTTTTGGATTTTCTTTTGTTCTTCAATTGTGTTTTTGTGGAATTGTAGATCTCCTTTATATCTGTCGAAAGCTATCTATTTTGGCGATTGAAGCTGTTCGATCGATGCTTATCTGAATCCTGAAATGGAGTGGTAGTTTAATCGATCTTGATCTGGTTCCGGCGATGGAATAGTTTCTGTGTTAGTTGTGTGGTTTAGTTTAAGTGTTTGACAACGTTGTTCGGGTAGCTTGAAGCTCTGTTTCAACCAGGGGCACTACTGTTGTTTAGCGTTGGTTGAAGTGAAATTTGCCGTGATTTGAAGACTGTGGAGTAGAAGCTTCATTTGAAATGCCGGGCTTTAGAGCGAAAATTAGGATTGGAATTTTGATTATTGTGGTCGTAGGGATTTGTCTCGCTGCTTTATATGGTTTGTTGAAGCCTATTTCGAATGGATGTATAATGACCTACATGTATCCGACTTATATTCCTATTTCATCTTCGGAGAGCATTTCGCCTGTGAAGTATGGCTTGTACTTGTACCACGAGGGATGGAAAAAGATTGATTTTAAGGAGCATCTTAAGAAGCTTAGTGGTGTGCCCGTGCTTTTCATACCAGGCAATGGTGGCAGCTTCAAACAGGCAAGGTCCTATTTCTTCTTGTTCCGATTTAGGCAAAGTTGGTTTGGTTACTTGTTTAGTTCTGGGTTAAACTATTCCAACATGTTAACTAAATATTGGATTATATGGTGTAAAAATGAAGAATGGGAAATATTAATTATTATTGCTGGGTTTGAGTAGTTTTAATGCTCTGAAGATGTTCTTAAACATTTGGGGTATTTGGGAGTAAGTTGATTTAGTTGTTATAGATTGATTTGAGAGTGGTTAATGTAGTTATGTAGTACGATGACATGTAAATCTGCATATCTAGTTTGCTTTTTTCAAAGTTTGAGGTATGCTCACTTGTTGGACAAGGTTTCTGATTTGAATCTAGATTCTAGGGTTACTTGTTTCTCAGTTCATTCTTGAAAGGTTTTCTAGCTCGAGTTTGTGAAATTCCTTTGGGCACGGGAATGTGGCTTCCTTTTTATTTATGAAATTGAAAACAAGAAAAAGAGAATAAAAAGAAGAAAAAATGGAGAAATATGGCATAGATGATTTAGGAAACTAACTTTATTGTTGGTAATGATTTTTGGATCAGTTATTTCTGTCAAGGCATTTTTTATTTCATCACATTTTGTACCATTGCCCCACAAAGTTTTATATTTCTGTTAACATTTTCTGTTAGTTGTATCCACTTTATAGGTGCGATCATTAGCAGCCGAATCTGATAGGGCATATCAGAATGGTCCCCTAGAGCGTTCATTCTACCAAGAAGCTTCCCTAAGAGCTGAAGAAGGAGGTGTAGATATAAATTTATCTGGTTTCCAATTACCCAGCCAGTATACCAGCAGGTTGGACTGGTTTGCTGTTGATCTTGAAGGTGAACATTCTGCCATGGATGGTGCGATTCTTGAAGAGCACACTGAATATGTTGTATATGCTATACATAAGGTATCACTTTTATTATTAATAGTTTATATCCAAGGGAAGAAAATGAATATTGGAAAATATAACCTGGTTGTAATTTTAACTCTTGAGATGGTTTATTTGTAGTTTGTAGATCACCAATCTGTTTTGAATTGAACTTGTGATCATTGTTATGGGCTCAGCCTGTTCATACTAATGGTATAAATAATCTCATTAAACTGAGAATTTGTTTCTTATTATTGATTATCAACATCATTAAAATCTAATGAACTATGTGATTTGTTAGAATGACAGTTAAACACTCAGCTCTACAAATCTCGAGTCTTGCTATATCTTAGTGCTAGTAATTTTTATTATTTCTACTTTTAGTCCATCCTATGGAAGGGAATAAACTAGGTTAGTAACATTCTTCTCTGTTTTCAAGTTTTTCACCTTAGACTTTATAGTTTAGTGTTATCTCATGAATGCTGTGACTTTTTAGAATGATATAGTTAAATCCTCAGCCCTGTAAATGTTTATTTAGTCTTTCTATGTATCAGCACTAGTAAACTTTATTTATTTCTTTTACTTTTTTACCATCCTGACCATGTGTGTAAAAATAAGCAATTACAAGTATTAATTTTGGAAGGGGAAACAAACCAAGGAGAAGAGAGAGAACTCCAAGATTCGGAGGATATATAGACTACAAAGAATTATATTTATCCATGTATACATTTTGGGGTTAAATTCCAATTCAATTAAAATTTGGGGAAAATTAGTAGAAACCAATGTTATGGTGCTGATAGATTGTGGAGCATCCCACAATTTTGTATCTTCTAAGTGGGTGCTGGAAAAACAATTACCCATGACAGAAAGGACAGCTTACACTAGAAAAATAAAGTCTAATGGGGTATGCAGGCAACTAATACTTCAAATCCAAGGGTTAAAGATTCAGCAGGATTTCATATTTGATTTTGAGGAGAGTGGATGTAGTTCTGGGAAGGGAATGGCTAGCAAGATTGGGGGAGATTAGAGCTAACTTCAGGGATCTCACCCTGAAGGTTTCTACTCGTGAGGGAATCAGAGTATTAAGGGGTGAACCAACAGTGTCCAGAACTTCAGCTTCTTTACAGGATGAAGGCCAAGGATTTTTCTTGGAATGCAAAGAATTAGTTAAAGAATATGATTTCCAGAACAAAATTCTCAAGGAAATAGAGAAGGTTCTGTATTCAAGGAACCTCGGGCTGACTCTAACAAGGAGATAGGATCATGCTATTATGTTGAAGGGGCAGAGATTCCAAATCTTAGGCCATACAGGTACCTCATATTTCGAAAAATGAAATAGAATATTTTTTGGCAGATATGTTAATTATGTGAATTATAAGGCCAAGTGTAATTCCCTACTCTAGCCCAATGCATTAAATAAAATCACAGTTCAATGAGTTTCCAATTCTCATAATTGATGAGTTGTTGGATAAACTAGGAGGAGCCATTATTTTTCCAAACTGGACCTTAAATCCGGGTACCATCATATAAGAATGAAGACATTCCCAAAGTGGCTTTCAAAACCCACAATGGGCATAATGAGTTTGTGGTGATGCCCTTTGGGCTAAGAAATGCTCCCGCAACCTTCCAATAACTCATGAGTGAGGTACAATGTACTTATTTGAGGACATTTGTCTTTGTTCTTTTTGATGATATATTATCTATGGCAAGAGTGAGGTGAAGCATTTTCAAGTGGTACTACAACTATTGATAGATCACAAGTCTTTTGGCAACATAAAAAGATGTAGTTTTGGACAGAAAGAATTAGAGTACTTAGGTCATATTGCTTCAACCCGAGGAGTACTTTTGGTCCAACAACTTCCTTATAATATATAATATAATTAACTAGAGTAATGATAAAAATATAATAATATTTGAAAATATGAAACACTATTTAAAAATAATATATAATATGATTACTGGTTCAACATGTTGTCTCCAGTGAAGATAATTCGAGTCATCAAGTTTTTCAGCTATGGAAGTTGGAAACAACTGCTAAGCGGGAGCCATTATTACTCTGAAGTAGTTATTAGCATAATAAAAAATAGGTGTCAGGAACAATTTTTTGGTAAGTAGTTTTTAGGAAGGGAGAGACCAAGCTCTTGACATCTTGGGAGCCTTAGTACTCAATCAATCTTCAGTGTAATTTGTATTCCCGTATCAATTCAATTGAATAAATTCAGTCCTTATTCTTATACCAGTTGGTGTGTATCAACTTTCTTCCTTATTAAAATAATGCAGCTTAAAAAAGGATTGACCAAGTGACTTCGTGTTGAATTCCATCCTTGTGATGGTAAACACAGTGGTATGGACACACACTCATTGGGTAGTACTAGGTACTGACTTGATTGCATTGTTAAAGACATGCATGGGCCTTCAAAGGCCAACACCTTAGTAAAAATGTCGTCATACAAACCACCCAAAAGAAACCTGTATATTGTTCATCATATAGTTGAGGAACCTAAGCCATGAGGACCTTGAAGGCCTTTACATATTCATGAACACTATTGGCATGATGGAGTTTGAGTTGAGCAATGGGTTACATTGTTAGCTATCACCATAACAATCGAGAAGAGTGTCTTTAACGGGTCTCAATGGATTTGGGGATCAACATTGCAGAGCACTTTGAACCAATGCCAAGTCATACCTTCCATATGAGCAAGGGAAATGCACAGTTTTGGGGGGTGGGTGTTCTGAACAAAAAGGCAGATCTCTGCCTTGGCCAACTGCCGTACAAGGTCACTATTGATGAAGGAGGGGAGTTCAATGCTCTTGGAATGCAGCGAGATGTCGTCAGATGAAAAATTATTGTCTGCGGCGGAATGACGATGTGATCTCATTGAGCCGAAAAAAGTTTATGGGTCTCATGTAGCTCATCACACATAGTAGACATGGACATAGAGAGTTCGTTGATAGAGAAGACAAGTTTAGTGGTCTTGGTGGAAATAGATGAGTCATGGTAATGTAGATGGAGCTTGAGGTCAGCCTCTACGGTGTCAAGGTGTTGAGAAGCCATCCCAGCGCACATAAGTGGAAGAGATAGAGCTCAATGGAAACACCAATGATATGTTGTTATGTGTATCTAGTGCACTTCAAGAGAAAATGGATATAATAGAAGCTATAGAAGAGGAAAGAAAATGCTACTGGGAGCCTAGCTCTTCCAAGTGATAGAAATTCTCTTTACTCCCAAATTGTATTAGTGATCCAGTGGAAAGAAATAGATGAAATATATTTCTGAGATATCTTACAAATGTGATTACAGTCTCTATTTATAGACTGTTTTACAACCTAATTAAAGAAAGAAATAATAGACAATGAAAGCCAGAAAT
>Ga0123342_1010209_pt1 | contig 10858 bp, 9 predicted proteins | sample Turbeawhitnodule_FD_89960 | JGI IMG/M metagenome (GOLD analysis project Ga0123342, IMG submission 89960) | Root nodule microbial communities of legume samples collected from Mexico - Turtle bean Mexico white nodule | ecosystem: Host-associated > Plants > Roots > Nodule | place: Mexico: Nepantla... | reverse complement strand
GAATTTAAACCATAATTTTACAGATACCATATTATCATTGATGAAGTAATTAGATTTTTTACTCTCCAAACAATCCATCAATGATCAATGACCTTGCATGTCAAGCATTTCACCCAGTCGGTTTAGTCTTTCCAATCCCTCACTAATCAAGAAACGGATTCTTTGCTTGTCGTTGCACTTTCTATTATTTTCCATCTCTTGTCTTATTGTCTGTCTCAGTTCACCTGCACCACTCCATTACATCAACCAATCTTATCAAACTGCAAATTTTGTATAAAGGAATGAGGCAGATAATTAAGAACATTCACCTCTGGCAGAAGAAGGGGCTCGACCAGAAATTCTCAGTGCTTGTCTGTAAAGCCTCAAGACTCGAGCACGGAGAAGGAAGTCCTGCAGATCCATGGAGACAAAGAAACTATCCCACCTCTTCCTAAACAGCTAGCCATTTCAGAAAACAAACAAAACAGTTACAATAATAACACATACAGATGATGAGTATGCATTCATGAGCCATCACTATTTTCATATATCAATTACCAAGTATAACCTGCGATGGATACAGGTAAGGTAAGAAAATAGTTAGGGGATGAGGAGGTAATGACAAAAACTGCAACTTGGTGAAAAGGCTGAGAGAGGAGTTAAAATCACCCAGCTGGTTACCTCAATGCTGGTTAACTGAATAAAAAGAAAACAACGTTTATTTCATTTTTCAAATCACAGTCTTCAAAAACATGGAAACTTATGATTGAGTAAAGAAATGCAAAACTTGATCATAAGATAACATCTTTCAAAATTATAAACATTTTTCTGCCTTACTAGCAGGTTCACAATCAAGTGCAAAGAGAAAGCATCAGCGAATGAACTTGTCAACACATGAACTTACCTGAAGTTCAGAGATCAAGTGTAAAACCATCATATGCATTAGCTTTGCAATTGTGTTTCAGATTATGAAAAGACATTCCAGAAAAAATATAACAATTAAACTTGCTGATGCAAAAACCAAAACACAATGTTCTAACAAGCCAAAGGACTGTCATGGAAACTTATAAATGTGTGGGAACGAGAATGAATTCAAACAGTCAAGCAATAAGGTACAATCCAGAACAAATTTCAAAGGTCTAAATTTTTAAATTAACGCAATCAAGTAGCAAATAATTTACAGTTGAAATGTATCAAACAAGTGTGATGTAAACTTGCTCACTAGATTCTTCACGACCTTGCACAATCTCCAAAAGCTGCTCAATGGCTGTGTGCTTCATAGGCTTTTTTCCCTCTGAAATGACCATAATAAAAAGGATACATAAAACATACAAAGAAAAGCATCAAACTAAACAATTCAATGAATGTCAAGATACCACCAGAACATTACAATGACTGACAGAACTTCAGCAACACCTACATGAGGAAACAGGAGAAAGAAAAAAGTTACTATTTTGAAAACCTACCAGCACAAAGATTCTAGTGTGGGCTCCTTCCTGCAAATATCTGTAACCATACCAAATTGGAAATTATATTAGCTCTCTCAATAAACAAAAAGGAAGAACCTTTTAAGGATTCATACAATGACAGATGAAAAGCAGCTTATAGTTGTCAAATTCACCTATATTAAATTAAACATTCCAAATTATTAATCTCAATGCGGAAAGAATTCATTATATTTGTAAATGTACAAAAGGAGGCCCAGCGATTATATTAGACAGAGGGATTTAGAATTTATAAAACAATGGTAATGCTTGAAGGATTCTTCAAGTCTACAAATTTTCATTTATCTGTGACACTTGATATTTATCTAGCTTGAATCCTGCTATTTCAGCCTCCTTGCAGATCTCTTTGCACTTTGCAGTCCTCCCAGAGGCCATGTAAATTTGAAGCATGTCCTTGTATAAGCCAAAGGTGGGAGAAAATCCAGCTTCTTTAAGTTTTGAAAAGTATCTCATGGCCCTAGATAGATCATTCAGAGCAACAAACAGTTTTATTACCACACGATAAGCAGGAAGGTCAAAAAGACAATTAGAAGACTCCATCTCCCAAACTACAGCCAATGCCTCTCTGTATTTCTTCTCTGTGTAACGGCTGTGAATAACAGAAGTGAACATAACTACGCTTGGTTGATAGCTAGACTGCTTGAACCAACTAAACAGGCTCTCAACTACTTCAAATTTTCCCATCTTAATACATACTTTCATTATAGCAGTACAATCTTGCTGGCTTAAATTCAATTCATCTCGTTCTCCAAGTTCATCTAACAAGGGCAACACATGCCTGTGTCTGTCAGGGTTCTTTCCAAGTTCTAATATTAACTTGGCATAAATGCTAGAATCCAACATTCTTTTATCCCTTCTGGCAACTACTAGAACCTTCCATGCAAGTCTAAGGTTCCCTCCTTTTATAAAACCCTTGATCATTGCCTCCAATACAGCACGACTTGCCAGACCAGTATAGTGATCAATGTTGAAAGGAATTCTCAACTCATGATTCCTGGCCAAGACCTCAACAGTTGAGGCCAGAATCCAATCATCAGGGAAGAGATGAGGTTGATTTTGTGCCCATAAGAATGTTTGCAAAGCTCTCTCAGGGAATCCCATATGACCTAATTCCCTTATTGTCAATGACAGGGACCCTTTCCTCAGGAACTGCACCCACTTTCCAAGAACTTTAGATACATCTTCAGCTGGACCAAGCCTACTCATTTCTCTTGCCAGTCCAACTAGGAAACTCGGGCTTTTGTACACTTTCTTAGCCATAGAAGCCCGAGAAGAAACCACAGCTGGAGCTGTCAATTTTACTTGTGTTTTTGGTTTAGGTAGTCCCAAAGGTCGGAGCTTGTAGGGAGCTGGGAGAGGAAGAGGCCTTTCTCGATGTAATTTTCCAGGCTTTTGCGGAATTCTACCTTGGAAAAGTGATGAGATGACTTCAAGCTCATCTGATTCCCAAACAACACCAACATTTTCATCCTCCACTTCATCATTCTCTTGATTGATATCAAAATCAGCCTCAGTTGGTTTAGAGGTGGTGCTAGGCTTCTTCAAGAATAAATTAACACCAAAATCTGGAGGTTGCTTAGGATGTGGTCGATACCGGTTATCCTTTGGTGGTCGATACCGGTTATCCTTTGGTGGTCGATACCGGCTATCCTTTGGTGGTCTTCTTTTTGAATGTGCTGCTAAAGTGACTCTTCTGTAGTTGCAACAAGTTCTTCCCACCGGAACAAAATGAACACAGGGAAATGACAAGGTGCAGTACATTATTCACAAGTATGAATTAAAAATGTGGCAGTTGCATTGTCATTCAGAACCTGCAAAGAAAATTACCGTCATGTGGGTGTTTTATTCCGTGCAGGACTTTCATCAAACAAATAGTGTGCATATTATAGTACCGAATCAGCACAATACGTTACTTCTTATTGGAAAGAATTGAACTTGCCGAATTGGGGGTGACGAATTCCAATTCCCAAAACACAGAAACGGCGTCCATTTCATTCGGGTTAAACGGCAAATCTATAACAATTTGTTCTTCACTCCCAGGAGAATTTCTTGATTTCGTTATCAAATGGTTTGATGATTAAATAATTGAATAGATTGAATGCAAATCACTAAATTTGTAGAGAAGTAAACTAAAACATGTATATCTGCAAGAATAACAGGGCATCTAAGGAGATGAAAGAAGGATCCAACACGCACCATTGCTGCTGTGAAGCTCGGGTTCTTCCCCAGCAACGGTTTGCCAATGTTTTGCTGGTTTGTAATGGGTTTAGGGTTTTGTAGGCCCAAATGGGTTTATTCTTTTGGGCCATTAAGTTTTATTTTGAGACTAATACTTCCTGCACCATGTTTTCCACATATACCCTTATCTCCAGTGAAAAAAAAAATTGTATGTCGCGTTTAACTTCATCATTGTTTCAAAAACAAAACACGATTAATTACTTTTTACACCCATATTGTCTTCTTAAATTCCTCATTGTAGAGGTAACTTGATCTTCAACACCAGTTAAAGACAGAAGTTTGATGCAAGAGTGATGATTTTAGTAACCACTGCAAAATTTATACCTTTCTGTCTGTTCTCTCCTTTCTTCTACTAGTGAGCAAGCTTTCATAGATTATATAATAATTGAATGTTGAAATTGAGGTTGTCTTTGTTTTTTTCTTAGATTCACTTTTTGGATTGATTAAGTATGTTATATTTAAGCTTGCTTTTGAAAGAAATTTTCAAACTTGATATATTTAATAAATGAGTACATTTTTTTATAAAACAATATTAATTTCTATTTTCTATTAATAAAATAAAGTGTGGGAGTGTGTTTGGGGCTAGACATGCAAAATATTGGGATAATATTCTTAACCAATCTAAAATATTTAAACAATTATCTGTATATTTTATTTTAAAACATGTTTTTCACATTAAAAGTTACACTAATTCGATATAGGAACAATGAAGTTTTTTAAAACAGTAACACAATCTAGATTTTTCAAACAATTTAACTTTTTTGTGTATCCTTTATACTAACTGAAGCAATGAAGATAGGCTTATGAACTGTGAATAAATCTGATAAAGTTTGTAGAGTTGTACTTGATACTTTTCTATAATTCTTCACTTACATAGTGTATATGGTGACACAGAAGCTTTTCCTGAGCATGAACCAAGGATAATATTGTTATAGATAAATATGGAAAGAATCGTGAAGAAGAACCCATACATAGATGCGAAGCGTTCATGGTGTTTCTCCCACGATCGTGCCAATACCAAGAGAAGAGTAATGGAATCGGTTCTAATCCGCAAAGCTTAAAACCTACAAGCGTACACATTATTATATTCTTGTTCTTCCCACTAATCCAAGGTAAGAAGAAAAGCACCAAAAACATTGGCAATTGTGATGAACCCCACTGGAACGAACAGTTAATTGGGTTATATAAATAGGGTTATTATCAGTTCCAGGAATGGCAGATAGAAAAGTAAAAAAAAAAACTATCACCACGTAAAGATCAAGATCGAAAGAAGCTCTGATAAGAAAAAAAATGGGGTTGGGGTTGTTTAAGGCGTTGTTTTGCTGCAACAAGGCCCGTGAAATAGAAATCATGGAGTCATGGGAGTCTTCTCCGGAGCATAGCTCGAGAGAAGATAGTGGAAAAAGGAAAGCAGTTGCAGGTGGTGGTGAGAAAAAGAGTAGCAAGGCACAGACGGGAGCTATTCTGGGAAAACCTTACGTGAAGATAGAGCAAATTTACGAGATGAAGAAAGAGCTGGGAAGTGGGCAATGGGGTGTCACTTATCTGTGCGTGGAGAAGACGACGCAGAGAGAGTACGCATGCAAGTCCATTGCGAAGTCGAAGCTTTTGAGTGCGCAGGAGATTGAGGACGTGAGAAGAGAGGTTATGATTCTGCAGCATCTCTCTGGGCAGCCCAACATTGTGGAGTTCAGAGGGGCTTACGAGGACAGACAGCAGGTGCACCTGGTGATGGAGCTCTGCAGTGGCGGCGAACTCTTCGACCGCATCATTGCCAAAGGGAACTACTCCGAGCGTGAGGCGGCGGCCGTCACGAGGCAGATCGTGAACGCCGTTCACGTCTGCCATTTCATGGGCGTCATGCATCGAGACCTCAAGCCGGAGAATTTCTTGCTAGCCACCAACACAGACGACGCTCCGGTCAAAACCACCGATTTTGGACTCTCCATTTTCATCGAGGAAGGTCACTCACCACTCTCTCTCTCTCTGTCTCTCATTTCCATACTTTTTATCTTCTTCTTACTAAATGCTTTTTCTCTTAACCTATAAACATGAAATACGATATGGATACGTATTATATCAGTATCATCCATATCGTATTCGTATCCTATATTAGTATCTGGGTGAGTGTCTCTGGTATATAGGTAATAAAAGATGAGTTCTTTGGTTTGGTATTGGATGTGGGGCCGGGGAGGAGAGAAATTCCACTAGACACGTAACTAACAAAACCTAACAGCAGCATATATAACATCAAAACACACAAACTAACATGAAACAGAGCATAGTGAGGGTGCTAAACAACATAAAATCTCTCTCTCTGTGTCACTGTCTCTCTCTAACAAAGCGTACTGCGTACTGATGCAAAAAAGTGAGGAATGGTGCTTTATGTTGTGTGAGTGAGAAGAGAGGACCATCTCATCTCATCCCAAATCCCATATCACATATCCAATATCCCAACCCCAAACCAAAAGCAAAGAATAAATCAAGAGTGGCAACACAGTTTGTGTATAGTGTTTTTCTTTTCTTTTCCACATCTAAACTCAGAACCTGAAAATCTCACACATCAATCAGAATCTCTCCTCAAAGAAACGTTATTTATCCACATGGGCTTCTGCTTCAGCAAACCCCGCAGCAACGAAATAACAATCAACTATGATTCACCACCCCCTCATCGTTTTCACCCTCGTCCACGCCCTCCAACAACCCAACAACCTCGTTTTCAACCTCGTTATGCAAGCTCAGACCCTTCACTTTCCATCGCCCCTTCATCATCATTCAGTGATCCCTCACGAATTCTAGAGAAACCATACTTTGACATTAAAGCGCTTTACACGCTAGAGAGGGAGCTGGGGAGGGGTCAATTCGGGATCACTCGTCTCTGTACCGAGAAGACCACTGGAAGGAAATACGCCTGCAAGTCCATTTCAAAGCGGAGGCTAACCAAAAAGAAGCAAATGGACGATGTGAAGAGGGAAATTCTGATCCTGCAGCACCTCTCGGGTCAACCCAACATCGTTGAGTTCAAGGGCGCTTACGAGGATTTGCAGAACGTGCATTTGGTGATGGAGTTGTGTTTGGGTGGCGAGCTTTTCGATCGCATCACTGCAAAGGGTAGCTACTCCGAGAGTGAAGCTGCTTCCATATTCAGACAAGTCGTGAATGTGGTTCATGCATGTCACTTCATGGGGGTCATGCACAGAGACCTTAAGCCAGAAAATTTCTTGCTTGCTAATAAGGATCCTAAGGCACCCTTGAAAGCCACCGATTTTGGATTGTCCGTGTTCATTGAAGAAGGTCATGCCTCAGTCACTTCTCTTCCATTCATTAATTCCTTTATTTTCTTTATTTTCACAGATTCAAGCTCTGATTGCTTCTTCTCCTTTTTCTTTACTAAAAAGATTCCAAACGTTGCCGTCTAATTTCAGATTTGTTGGAAAAGTATAACAGTAATGAAAAGCTAATGTTAGGATTAGAAGTGTAAGTTTGTGTCCATGTTGAGTAGATATGAAAAATTAATAATTGCCGTATACAATTGAGTTGAATTAGTTGCTGATAGAAAGAGGAAGAAGACTGAGTCAATTGTTATTGTGGAGAATTGGAGTCAACCAAGTAAACGATCTCCAATGTGATAATGACAAGTCAACCGAGTAAACGGTTTCCCATTATAAAAGGGACCATTATAAAAAGGAGTAACAGAAAAGAAAAGAAAAAGCAGAGACAAGACGCCAAGTCACCTTTTGGTAATAGACCGTCTTAGCTCCTACTGACATAAATCATAATACTTTCACAACCTGTTCAACTTATAATTGATGATATGAAGGAAGGTTATTTTCTTTATTTCATTTCATAAACTAGTGCAAGTTTTAGGGAAAAAAATAATTATAGACTGATATAAGTTGTGGATATATCACTTATGATTCAGATTGAGCCAGTAAAAATGATATTCTATATTTAAAAGTATGATGGGTATTAAAAACTGCCTTCAGCAAAATAAATGGCTGATATGTTTGACAATAGTTACATTTTGAAATTTGTGTGCGAGAATCTATTGATTGGACTGTACTAAATAATATCCAATTCTACAGATAAAGTGTATAGGGAGCTTGTTGGAAGTGCGTACTACGTGGCCCCAGAGGTGTTACAAAAGAGTTATGGAAAAGAAATAGATGTGTGGAGTGCAGGAATCATTTTATACATCCTTCTAAGTGGAGTGCCTCCTTTTTGGGCTGGTAAGTATAATCTGTGACTTCTGTTTATAACTCAAACACTAGTTAAAAGTTCGTCATTCAATTGATTTATAGAAGAATATCATCCCCTGATAGATAGATAGATTGTTTTAGTACTGTTCATTGCTTCAGTAACTTTATCTGTGGGGCAATTTTAGAAACCGAGAGAGGCATATTTGATACAATTTTGGAAGGCAAACTTGATCTGGAGAGCGCACCATGGCCTTCTATATCAGCTGCTGCAAAGGATTTGATAAGGAAAATGTTGACCCGTGACCCTAAGAAACGCATTACAGCTGCTGAAGCACTTGGTAAGTACGTCACTCACTGCTGCATTTATGTTTTAGCCTCTCACATTCTGATGGTTAAACTCAATAAAAAAGTATTTACATTACTCATTTGAACCAGAACACCCTTGGATGAAGGAGGGTGGTGAAGCATCTGACAAGCCTATTGACAATGCTGTTTTGAGTAGAATGAAACAGTTCAGAGCAATGAACAAGATGAAGAAACTTGCTTTAAAGGTACCTCAGATTTTTCAACAGTGCATAAATTTGAATGAAATATATATGTTCAAATGCCCTGCAAAAAAAAATGTAACTACCGTTGAATGTGGTCAGTTGAGTAAGTTAAAAACATGAAAATAAAAATCTGTTACACTTGCTTTCCATAACAAAAATAGTATGAGAATTTTCTTGTTTTTCTTTTATATGAAAGGTTATAGCAGAAAACCTTTCAGAGGAGGAAATCAAAGGGTTGAAACAAATGTTCAACAATATGGACACTGATCGCAGTGGCACAATCACATACGAGGAACTCAAATCTGGATTAACCAAATTGGGATCCAAGCTTAGTGAATACGAAATAAAGCAGCTAATGGAAGCTGTGAGTTCAGAAATTAACATTTAGAAAATAAAATGTTTGTACCCTTTTTCTTACATCAAGATATAATAAACAATGATACATAATTTTTCCTTCTTAGGCTGATGTTGACAAGAATGGAACTATTGACTATCAAGAGTTCATCACTGCCACTATAAACCGGCATAAACTGGAAAAGGAAGAGAATTTGTACAAGGCTTTTCAATACTTTGACAAGGATAACAGTGGGTGAGTATGAAGTCCATTAGTTTGATTTTGATCCTTACTCATTTATTGTTTAATTTTAGCATATTTGAATAGTGTATTTTCTATGGTTTTTGCTTAACTAAGTTCTGTTTTGGTGACTTTTGGTCAGATACATAACAAGAGAAGAGCTTAGACAAGCACTGACTGAATATCAGATGGGAGATGAGGCAACTATAGATGAAGTCATCGATGATGTGGATACTGATAACGTATGACTTTACTATAGATTTTTTTCTTTTCACTATGTTTAACATCTCAGTATAAAATCTCAGTAACTGATACCTCAAACTTTAGAATAGATTACTTGAAACTTATTTTGATAATGATATAATAATAATAGATACTTATGGTTGAGCTTTTCATCTGCAGGATGGGAAAATAAATTACCAGGAGTTTGTGGCAATGATGAGAAAGGGGATTCTGGATATTGATGAGAAGGAGAAACCACGATAGTTGTGTTGAGTGGCATCAAAACAAAGCAGTTTCTGGATTTTTCTTGCTGTTTGCTGCTTGCTGCTGATGATGATTGAATCACTCTTGAATTTGTGAATCTGTTACTTACTTCATGTAAAATTTTATGGCATTCCCACTCTATGCTAAACTTTGTAAACATTGTTTTAAATAAACTGCAATATTTGGAAAATAAATAAAACTATGATCCAAACACGTTCTTGCGATTGCTATTTGTTACAAGAAATATCTAGAAAAAACTCTTCTTCCATTTCAAAACTTTTCTGGGTTGATTCAGTTTTTAATGTTCAGAATTTCAATATATATTTGTGCACTTTTTTTTTCATGTCCTTATAAGTAATTATAAGATACTTATAGTAGAGTATTAATGTTATTTCTCAGCGAAAATAAGGATAATTTAAAAGTGGAGAAATTTTAAAACATTAAATAAGGATAATTTAGCCTAAATATGTTAATTTGACAATTAAATTCTTGTTGACAATACATGGCGAGAGAATTTTTCGCTAATTTTATGCTTTATTGTTTCTATTTTCAAGTATTAACAACATTTATTATAAAACTAGGCAACTAATATGGTAAGGTTTAAAATTTCAAAAAAGACTCAGCATAATTAGATCTTATAAAAATAAAAAAAGTTAAAATTTTCATAAATTATAAAAAAAAGGGTATAATCTAATTTTAACATGTAAAAAACTATAATTAATTTTAGGATAATGATATATTGATAATCTGCAATTTTTTATACAATCCTTACCGTCCTCAATATTATTATTTTAATATTTTTTCATATAATTTTATTTTTTATTATATACTTATTTTTAAATCCATGAAAAATTGTATATAACTTTAATAATAGCATCATTTCCCTTAATTTTATTTTCATAGTTGCTTTTTGTATAGATTGGAATGGATGCTGATATTCTTGCCACTAATGGAAGCAAAGAAGAAAAGTAGAAGGTGGAAATACCAAATAATCACACCACAGCAAAGGAGATTAAAGGTCTGAAACCAAAGCAAAAACAGCTTCATTTGCATAACAAAAACACCCTGTTGCATGAGAATCATGGGAATGGGGTTCTCAAAGGTGTTAACACACACCCCAGATGATGAAATTCCAATTTCTTCCACAGATTCTGCTCCTCAACTCACCTACAAACAACCTCGGAAAAACCTCCCTGTTCCACCTCAGTTTCCTCCTCCCATGCCAACCCTGTGTTCTTCACAAACAGGACCTGTTCTGGGGAAGCCTTACGTTAAAATAAAGCAGATGTACGAGATGAAGAAGGAGCTGGGAAGAGGCAACTTTGGTGT
>Ga0123342_1010208_pt1 | contig 10858 bp, 10 predicted proteins | sample Turbeawhitnodule_FD_89960 | JGI IMG/M metagenome (GOLD analysis project Ga0123342, IMG submission 89960) | Root nodule microbial communities of legume samples collected from Mexico - Turtle bean Mexico white nodule | ecosystem: Host-associated > Plants > Roots > Nodule | place: Mexico: Nepantla... | reverse complement strand
TCGAAACAACCGATTGTTTTATACTTAGGTGTTTTGAGAAAGGTTGAAAACTGTTTTTGATGGTTGACTTGCTGTCAAACCAAAACAACCGATTGATTCGCACATTCAACCGATTGTTTGTTTTCAAACCATAACAGAAAATTGTTTTGAGTGTTGACTGAGCTTAAAGGAATTTCATTCTAGACTAAAAAGTTTGCGAAAACCTTCTTTAAACCATTCACCCCCCCCTCTAGTTTAAAGCCATACATTCTAACACAGCCCACCGGTATTGTGCAAGCCACAGCTCGGCACCCCGCTTCGCTTGTACTTCGCAGTCACAGATCGGGCGATCAGTTTGGTCCTAGTTCAGGAGCAGGACCAGGTGCAGAAACCAATATACTTTGTGAGCAAAGTTTTGCAAGGGCCTGAGGTGAGATACCAGGCCATAGAAAAGGCAACCCTGGCGGTGATATTTTCAGCGCGAAGACTTCGCCACTACTTCCAAAGCTTCACTGTAATCGTGATGACAGATCTACCCATTCGCAAGGTCTTACAAAAACTCTATGTTACAGGACGAATGGTGCGTTGGGCGGTAGAGCTGTTAGAGTTCAATGTGCAGTATTAACCACAAGGACTTCGTAGTAGAGCTCTCATCGGCAGCCACGCACCAAGAAGAAGCAGGTTTCAGATGGGTCATTTCTGTAGATGGGTCCTCCAACCAGCAGTGTAGTGGGGTTGGTGTCATCCTGGAAGGACCAAATGGGTTGTTGATCGAGCAGTCCCTGTGGTTTTCTTTCAAGGCCAGTAACAACCAGGCAGAGTATGAGGCCCTAATTGATGGAATGTTGCTAGCCAAAGAGATGGGTGCAAAGAGTTTGCTGGCAAAAAGTGACTCCTTGTTAGTAACGGGGCAGGTTACCAGAGAATAGCAGGCCAAGGACCCACGGATGGTCGCATACCTACAGTATGTCCAGATTCTCAAGGAGACTTTTGCAGTGTTCAAATTAGTACATGTCCCCCGGGAACAGAATTGCCGAGCTGACTTGCTAGCAAAGCTCGCCAGTTCAGGCAAGGGGGGCAGACAGAGGACAGTCATACAAGAGACCCTAAGGACACCTCGAACCCCCACAGGCAGCACAACAGAAGTCCAGCAAGAAGTCCAGCAAATAAGCATTTTAGAAGGCACTAAGAGGAGTCACCGGTCCTTGACTCAAGAAACGATAAAAATGCCCAGAATAAGCACATACGCGTTATCTAGGGAAGAGTCGTTGTGTGTTTGCCTGGTTGAAGAAGGCGAAAACTGGATGACACCCTACCAGCGCTACTTGGTTGATGGCGTACTCCCACTGGAACCCACAGAGGCCAGAGTAGTCAAGAAAAATTTGAGCAAATACACCCTGATCGACGAGGATTTGTCCAGACACAGGTATACTCACCCTACCCTAATATGTGTAAGTGGTGACCAGTGCACGCGCATTATGGAAAAACTTCATGAAGGGATATGCGGGAGTCATATCGGTGGTCGAGCTCTCTCATCGAAGGTCGTTCGCGCAGGATACTACTGGCCAACCATGAGGGAAGACTGCACGAGGTATGCACAGCGGTGCAAACAGTGTCAGCAACATGCAGACTGGCACAAGGCGCCCCCAAAAGAGCTGAGATCGATTCATAGCCCATGGTCGTTTCATACTTGGGGGATCGACATTCTGGGGCCATTCGCTCTAGCAGTTTGACAGATGAAGTACCTCGTGGTTGCCATTTAGTACTTCACAAAGTGGATAGAGGTTGAGCCAGTAGCGTAAATCACAATCTACAAGGTCCAACACTTTGTGTGGAAGAACATAGTATGCCGTTTTGGAGTCCCAAAACGTCTGGTGTCCGATAATGACACCCAGTTTGCAAGCCAACAGTTGGGCAAGCTATGCACAGAGCTTGGAATAAAGTAGATGTTTGCATCAGTCGAACACCCCCAGACAAACGGGCAGGTCGAATCTGCCAACCGAGTTCTGCTAAGAGGTCTAAAGAGAAGGCTGGAAAAAGCCAAAGGGACCTGGGCATATGAGGTTCCTGGAATTGTGTGGGCTTACCACACCACTCCCAGTCCACTACCAAAGAGACACCCTTTAGCTTGGTGTATGGTTCGGACGCGATGATTCCTGTAGAAATCCAGGAGAAGCTCACCACGTTTTCAAAACTTCGTGGCTGAAGAATCCAACGAAGAAAGAAAGGTGAACCTGGATTGTTAACGAGGTCACTCTTTTTTCCTTATCAGGGTTTTTTAACGAGGTCACCCAATAAAGTTTCAATTATAAGATATATCTTTACAAATTTGTTGTACAGTGAAGTAAGTGAACCTCTCTCCCTTGGCTTAGAAACACCAAGATTGGGAATAGTACGGTTCTTAGTGAGCCTCCCTCTTGCGTGGGAACGCAAAGGTCAACAGTATGGTTCCCAGTTAAAATCCTCCCTTGCCTTTATGCGGCAAAGGCGAGGTCAGTAAGTGAACCTCTCCCTTGGGTTAGAAACACTAAGATTGGGAATAGTATGGTTCTTAGTGAGCCTCCCTCTTGCGTGGAACGTCAAGGTCATGACAACATGGTTCCTAGATAAAATCCTCCTTTGCCTCAATGAGGCAAGGATGATGTCAGTAAAGTAAACATCCCCCTTGGGTTAGAAACACCAAGACTGGGAATAGTATGATTCTCAGTAAACCTCCCTCTTGCGTGGGAACGCCAAGGTCGAGAACAGAACAGTTAGTAGTTAAAATCCTCCCTTGCCTCTATACGACTAGGACGAGGTCAATAAAGGGGAACCTTTTCCTTGTCTCGTAAGGCAAGGTCAATACGGTTCCCAGTTATATATCTCCCTTACCCCTATGTGGAAAGGTCGAGACCAGCTAAGTGAACCTCTCCCTTGTCTTGTAAGACAAGGTCGAGAACAGTGTGGTTCCTAGTTAAAGATCTCCCTTGCCCATATACGCCAAGGTCGAGAGCAGCATCACCCTTATCTTTGCTTGACAAAGGATAGGGCGAAGTAACAGTTCAAGCAAGCACCACCTCTACCCTAATACGTCGAAGAAAGGTTACGGTCAAGCGAGTGGTAAAGAAGTGTGTTATCTAAGTTAGAAAGGTCCTAAAGCGTTGTTAGACTAATTCAACACAAGCAGATGACAACACAAAGGAACAGTTCAAGGGAAAACAAATTTTATAAATAGAAATATATATATATATATATATATATATATATATTTACAAAGTTTCATTAGACTGCCAAATAATTACAAGAGAAATCATCATGAGTCAGCATCCACCAGCTGCCCATCCGCGACCCCTTTCGCCAGTCCAGTTTGGGAGAGGTCCACCCCAAGATGCACACAGGCAAGCTGGGCCATGGCGTCTTCGAACCCAACGGCGTAGGCCTCGGCGGCATCCTAGGTAAGCTCATTCTTGGCCTGCTAGAAAAGCTCATCCTTACGAGCTAACTCCTCCTTCAATTTGACGAGCTGCTCCTCTAGTTGCAATGATTTCTCCTTGAATTCTTCCTCAAGTTTGCCAGATTTCTCCTTTGACTGGGCCACTTCCTCCTTCAAGCCAATCACCTCAGTTCGAAGATCCAAGGCCTTGGCATGAGCCCCTATGGCTTCCTAAGACTTCTCGAAGGCACTTTGATGCGTGCTCTTGTAAGGGGTCCTCCTCCATGATCTCCATCCTTTCTTGATCTTAGAAAGACTGTAGGGCCGTTGGAGGAAGGCAGTCAGATCAGCAAGGGGCGCCTCGCGATCGCCCCCATAGGCACTCTCCCCCCCACCTTCTTGTACCACAAGGTCACGAGGGAAGAGGCACTAGGAGGGTGCTCCCTGAAGGATGAGGCGCGATCATCTGAAGCTGAGTTCGCAGGAACCGCAACATCGGCTTTCCTCTTCCTCTTGAAGACGAGGCCTGAGGTCTACGGGGGCTGGGGCAGAAGGGCCTGGGGTAGAAGTGGCAGGGGCTGAAGCATCGGCGACAGAGGGGCCAAGAGCAGCCCTGAGTTGAAGAGCTACAACAACAAACTGCCTCCTCTTCTCAGCATTGTGCACCATCTCTGCATAAGAAGACAATAACACATAAGAACCAACAAGACACACAAGTAAAGAAACGCGTAAACAAAGGCAGGGGGAAGGGGGAATACCGATACAGCCCTTAAGGGACCCGGGGTTGTACTCGAGCTTGATCAATTCAGCGGTGCTAAACACCACCCCCAGTTTAGAGAAGAACTCGCACACTTCTCGGTCGTGCGAGGTCAAGTCCTCAAGGCCCCTAGGCTTCTTGAGCTCATGTTCTTTCACCCAGTAGAGTGGGAACTTATCCAGTAGGGTGGGGTCAAATTTACTACACCGAATCTTGAAGAACTTCCCTTTGAAGCCCTTGTACAATTGCTGGAACAGGGACAACAAAACTCTTCCAGCGACCCCATTGAAGCTCATCCACAGCTTCTTCCCTGGACTCTTGGCCTCGAAGAAGTACAGGAAAACGTCCACCGCTGGCGTATGGCCAAAGTGGTTGCAGAGAATGGCAAAGGCCCTGACGAATGCCCAACTATTGGGATGTAGCTAGGCAGGGGCCACGTTGACCTCGGTTAGAAGGGCACGCTCAAACCCAGTAAGTGGTAGACGAAGTTTGAGCCTTTTGAAGACCATGGAGTACATGAAGAAGAAGGGGTCCTCTGGGTTCGCAGACTCATCGATACACACCGGTTCGCCTTCCCTACAGAGCAGAACCTTCACAAACCTGTCGTGCTCCTTCCCGAAAATGCAAAATTTCTCGTTGGACTTGCCCTCCTTATATGCCTCTATATCCTTAAAGGAGGTGATTTTGGAGGTCTCGGCTAAAAGGCTGTCAGAGGCCAACATTACAAAGATTTGTAGTTGATGGAAGGAGGTGGGTTTAGAGTAGTTTTTGTTTGAGCCATCTCGATAAGAAAAGCTAAAGAAGGAAATGGAAAAAGGAAGAGAATGGCAGAGTTTAGAGAAAGGAGCTAGCGCGCTTCAGAAATTCGAAAAACAGAGAGATTCGAAAATGTAAAGTGGAGAAAACATAAACAGTCCCATAACAGTTAAGGCAGATTATGAGCATTGGAATAGTAAAACATAGGTAATCATAAAGTAAAAAACATACCTTTGAGCGATTAGGTTTTGAAGGGTTGAAGTGGTTGAGGAAGAAGAGAGAGCGTTTGAGAGAAGGAAATGCTTGAGAAATGTTAAGAGAAGTAATGAAACAGTGAGGAGCGTAGGGGTTTGAGGGGTTTAACGTATACGAAGAAGCGCAAGCGGCAACGAGCCTTAGCCTCCCCCCTCTATTTCAATAGAGTCACTCTCAGCTACCCAGAGAGAGAGCGGAAACCACCAGAAGATAGGAGGAGCCACAATCTACCTTTGAAGTCAACGGCAGCTGAGTCAACCGGCGAGAATAGGAACAGGGGGTGGAGCCTGGTTGACAATAAATTGTTCCCTGAACAACGTAGAGAATTGGTCGAACGAAGTTATGTGGCCATCTGGGAGGCCAATGAACTAGCGCAACGTCGTACACGTAAATATTCCCATGAGTAACTTACAGTGCATAGCGTCCCTGCCTCCCGAAATCATCATCTGGGCATGGAAAGTCGTGAGATGAGCCTCTGGATCTTCTGTACCTGTGAACGTAATTTTAGGAGTCACGAAGTTCGTTGGGACCATGACCTCCATGATTGCCTACGAGAAGGGCATTGGATGAGCCCTAGCTTGGGCAGGCTGGATCTGCTATCCCATGAAGCGTTCTTCCAAACGTTGTAAATCCTTACGCAACTCCTTGTTGGTTTTGCGTAACTTAGCATTAGTGACACACAAAGCGTCCAACTCGATCCTGATATGTTCTTCCCTGTGAGCCTGTTCGGCCCTAAACGCCGCCACCGACTCTTTGAGAGTGGTTGAGTTCTGCATGAGTTGTTGTATAATGAGGTTGTCACCTCCTTTTAATCCTATGGGACCTTGTCTAGTTGTCTTCATGCTGCTCAGTAGCTTCAATCACAAATGTGGATGGGACCTAGTTTTATCGAGCCCCACGGTGGGCACCAAATGTTCTTGCCGGTTGACTTGGTCGCCGGTAGACTTCTGCAGGCGATCTCGGACTCCGTCTGCCTTGTGGTGGAACTCGTGCTTTCCTTAATGTCTGGATGTTGTTCCTATCAAGACAGAGGGCGCCCTAACAGCCGGTCGCACTCTGATGGTCAAGTCAGTACAGGACTATAATAAACAAGAAGTATATAATTTAATGCTTATTAAAGTGTTAGCCAAGCGTTAGAAACAGTGTACCGTAACCAGGGATCTTGAGTCCCTTTCATAGAGTGCCGCTAGGTTACCTCTTATGATAACAACTTCTGTTACAAGAATCTTATCTCGAGTAAGGACATATTCAATGGGAGAAGATCCCGCTTCAGTGTGTGTAATCTTAACAACACAATTGCACAAAATCTTATCTCCTAGGAGTGTATCAAATCTTAACAAAATAACTACCTGGATACCCACTTGGGTATTGTTCTCCAAGATCAAATATGTTTTAAAGCACATTTACATGCTTTTACGTGTTACTGTACCATGCATATGCTATTACGTATCTTGTATGCCGATGTTCTATCAAACCCTAGCGCACTTGGGCTTAAGTTGACAGAGTACGTTTTACTTATATTAGACCCAAATGCATTATATGCACCCCTAGGCTCATTTAACACACTTTTAGACCTACCAGGCCTTATATGCGAAAGATTATACTAATGCATGAACGAGAGATAATATGGACATACCTGAGCCCAAAGATGTAGCCCTTGTTCTCGACCCAACGGTAGAGCTGACTTGCTTGTTGTGTTGATAAAAGATTATTTATTTAAAATATTACGATTAATTTTATTATTATTGTAGATCATTATTATTTATTGTTATCCGTACTAATTAGAGTTTTCTTGCTGGGGGAGATTATTTCCATTGAACTAATTTTTTTTCCACTGATGTTTATTATTGTTATATTTTTGTTAAGAATTCTTTTCTAATGTTGTCTGGATTTTTTTTAACCAAACTTAACTATGATTCTCTTGCTAATTAATAATAGAAAGATCAACACAAAAAAATTTCAACAATCAACGTAAAATAATCACTATCAAAATAATCTTAAAATTTTGATCAACATTAATAAAAAATAACCTCATTTGATAGTCAATTGAAAAACCTTCGGCAATATCAATTAAAAAAATCTAAATAAATTTTGACTCAAAAAGAGCATCAACTTAGCTAAAAAAGTGATATTTAATTATTAATCATTGTTTAATATTTAAATAACTTTTTTGTATTTAGTGTTAATTAAAAAAAATACTTTGTTCAAGGAAAAAAAATTAAAATTTAATAAATTTATATTATCTTAAAGATTTAAAAATATTTATTTTAAATAAAAATCAAGTTTACTTAAACTTACGTGTCAACGAAGACTCTATAAGGAATTCATATTTTTAGATTAAGAACCAATAAGATTAACTTGATTTTAAAAGTAATAACGTAACATTTTATTTTTTTCATCATATTTTATTCTAGTATAAAAAATTATAATATCTTTTTATAAATTTATTGAAATAATTTTTGTTCTTACAAAATTTGATGTTATTGATTATATTGTTTTAGATTTATATTTGAGCATATGAATTTGAACCCTTTCATTTGGGAGAAAACAGAACAAGGACCAATGATTCGAAGCCTTTCTCTGCACTTGGCATCACGATTCCGACACAACCAAAACCTCCTGCGTCTTTCTTCTTCTTCTTCTTCTGCTTCTCCCGCTACTCTTCATCATGCCACTCCCTCTTCTCCTTCCGCTGAGCCCGTTCACATCACCCACAACTGCGTTCGAGTATGTTTACCATTTTTTTAAGTTTTCATTATTTTATCATTTTCTTATCCATCTATGTTTGTTTCTATGCCCGCCGAAACCCAGGAAGGAAACCAAATCTGATCTTGTAAATTGACGGTCACTGCTTAATATAAGGAAATCTGTTTTATTTTTCGTGTCATATAGCTATTGTTTTGCGTACGTGATTTGTACCTTGATTTGTATTTGGCAAATGAAAATTGGGGGTTCAACAACCACTATAGTGAATTTCATGTCTCCCGTTCTTGTGTGCGGAAAAAACACATACTTTGTTCAGCGTATTCTTCGATGTTTGGCACACGTCGTTGGAATACATAATTTATGTCAGGTGACTATTGTTTCGAAGGTGCAGGTTATGCTAAACTGCTTACAGCATTTTAGGGTCATCCTTAATGAATTCGATTCTACCAACTTCATTATTAGAAACTATGGTGGAAAGTGAGAATATGATGTTTGTGTTGGAATTTCCTCATAATTAGTGGCAAAAACAACAGTGATTATAACTATAAGTAAGCAGATAGCCAAGAAAGGATTGTCCGTAAGATTCATTTCTCACAAGAATGTGGATTCGAATCCTACTGCCAGCATGAGTACTTTGTTAGTGGATGATCTGTAAGTACCATGGTTGGTCTTTTTTAGCCTTGGGTTATATCCTGGTCCGAGTGACCTCTCACAACTCAGTACACCTAATTTTTTATCCAAATAAAAAAAAAGTGTAAGTAAGCAGGTTTGAAACAAGTTTTGCTAGTGATTATTTGTTGCCTAGAAATACGTGTTGTATTGGAGATCCAATATCAGCTGGAGATAAACTCAATTTACAGTATATAAATGAGGGTAATCCTCATCTTATAAGCTGGTTTTGTGAGGATAAGTTAGACTTAAACTCACATCTTAATATGGTATAATCTTAAGAGTTATTAATTTATGGGCCTATAATGTGATCCACAATTGGGCCGTTATTCGACTATCCATGAATATCTAGTCTCATGCAATCCTCACTTTATAAGTCGGTTTTGTGAGGATGAATTAGGCTTAAACTCGTTTCTTAATATGTTGTGAGCCACTCACTCCTTATTCATGAAAAGTCCAAAGATTGATTGGCACGCAAATGGAAAGCCTCGTTACAAAGAAAGAGATATACTTGTTATTCTTGAGAGAGTTGTTTAAGAAGATATGTATAGTTCGAAAGGAGAGAGAAGGAGTGATATATCTGGCAATAGGTATTGTGAAAAAGAGGAAGCATAGTACTCTATCCATCCTTATTCTGGGTGAGATGATTGGGAGACCCTCTTGTATTAAAAGAGAGAAACTTTTTTATCCTACTTTTGATTGTACAGATATTTAACCAAGGCTAGATCCCTGGTTTTTCCTTTCAGTAGGAAAGCATTTTCACGTTAAAATCCTTGATGTCATTCATCTAGCTTTGCATGCTCTATACACTTTCGTTCAGTGCCAATCTTGTCTCATTAATTCCATCAGTCTGTTTGTACATATGGGGGAAGGTTTAGTGTTCTAAGTATGACTGACCCACATGGAAAACTTCTGTTTTCATTGAAATGAAAGAAACTAAGGCATTTCTGTCTCTCCAACTAGAGGGATGGCTGCATGGTTTTGTCTATGTGAATTAACCAATAAATGCATTTCAGAATCTATTATCTTGTGTCACTGGTCGATTGTGATGACCCTATATTTTGGTTTAAATTTTAGTTTGATTCTTAGACTCCTTTGATTTCATTATGTATAAGTCACAGGAGCTATATATATTACTACATGCAATCAATACTTATTATTGACACATTTCTATAACGTGTTACGTAACAGAAAATGAAGGAACTGGAAGCGAGTGAATCATCGACTACTGCAAAAATGCTTCGTTTGAGTGTGGAAACTGGTGGATGTTCTGGATTCCAGTATGTTTTTAATCTTGATGACAGAATCAACACAGATGATAGGTATTGCCTTTTCCTATTTAAATTTCAGTAACATATGGCAAGCCCTTGTTCTGACAACTTTTATCACTACATTGTAGAGTTTTTGAGAGAGAAGGAACTAAATTGGTCATTGACAACATATCATACGAATTTGTAAAAGGGGCAACTGTTGATTATGTCGAGGAGCTAATCCGTTCAGCTTTCGTGGTAAGTCAAATATACTTGTGAGTGAGCATAAACTGTTGTCTTCATATTAGCAGTTCACCATTATTGTGACACGGAACTTTATTTTTATGGTTACAACTAGGGAAGAATGTTTTGTGTGCACGTTTGTGAATTGATTGCTTCTAAGAAATGTGTCCCTTTTTCTTTTCAAAAGCTCTCATAAAAAGTTTCAAAAAAGAAAAGGAAGAAAAATCTCATAAAAAATAGGCTAATCCAAGCACGCCCTATACTGAGTTTGGGATTTGCGTGTTGCTGATTTCACTACTATGCTATAGTTCTGATTTCTGAGGAGGACACTCCTGATCCATCTTATGAATTCTTTGGATTTTCGAAGTGCAAAAAAATTTAGGAATTTATCTGAAATTATTCAGAATTTTTTCCCAGTTGAACCTGTTGCAATTGCTCTAAATCTAAATATATTTGAATTGATTTGTAATCAACCACGTAATACCTTTAATTTTTCTTTCTCTGCCTTTTGACAGTAGAACATTTAAGAAGCATGATTCCATTTTTTTATTTATTTTTTGATCGGCAATAACAAATAAATAAATTAGAACCACTTCAGGGGTGGTTCAACCCTTATACACATTACACCCCACCAAATCCAGTTGCATACCACCAAAACCAACAAAACAATCCCTATCCATATATAAACTAAAAAAACTTTAGTAAACTAACCTCATACACTCCATTGGTTCCAAACACCAATCAGAATAGGAGAAGGAAACTAACCGGGAATTTGTAGACACCCAGGACCACACCTTTACTTGTACCAATGCAAAAACTTCAGATACATCC
>Ga0123342_1010207_pt1 | contig 10859 bp, 9 predicted proteins | sample Turbeawhitnodule_FD_89960 | JGI IMG/M metagenome (GOLD analysis project Ga0123342, IMG submission 89960) | Root nodule microbial communities of legume samples collected from Mexico - Turtle bean Mexico white nodule | ecosystem: Host-associated > Plants > Roots > Nodule | place: Mexico: Nepantla... | reverse complement strand
GTGTCACACGTGGCCGACCGACATAAAGTGCTCAAGTCAAAGGTTGACCCAATTAACAAAGGTTAACCTATGGTTAGGAAACGACCTAATCCAACCCTAATCGCTAAGTAACCCCCTAATCCGACCCAACAGCGAGGGCCCATCAAGGTAATATAAATATCACGCATTCCAAGGAAGAAGGTACGTCATTATCTACAGTATTCTAGCCAACCGAATACGATACCCCATTGACTTGAGCGTTGGAGTGCCATCTGCAGGTACCCCACCCACCTGAGGAGTCATCCAGCGAGAAGGACCGAAGGAGGAAGTAAGATACGACCGACCGAGCGACGTCCGAAGACAATAGTTCTCCCAGTCCCCAACCTAGTTCGAGAACAATATTCAATAAATCATTTACTAAGATTTATTGATCACGGTCTCCTATTAAATAAGGAGAGATTCCCCATATATATATATATATATAATGTGCATAGACAAAAAAATAAAAAGAGTCAAATTTATAGTTGAGTTTGACTTTATTGACACATATGAGGGTAGACAAAAAGTAAGATCACCCTAAATTCATCGGTATGGCTTTAGTAGAGTGAATCCAAACATCTACTTCCATGTTTTTTTTTCGCAAGCACAATCTCACCTTCATGCAAACACAGTTGGAGTCGGGAAGAATCGTAATAGCCTACTTAGTTGGCCTATACCTGTGATTGTGATTTGTGCGATGCAACATGTTTGTGAGAGAATGTGTTTTTTTTTTTTTTTCAATATGAATTATAGGATAAAAGATAGCATTCTGTTTTATAAATACATAAATTACATATAAGTAATGAAAAATTGACCTTTTTTTCTTGTCATAATTAGGACACACAGGGGGACCTCAATTTCAACATATCTTGTACTTCATAATACTCTGTAAATTAATTACATAAAAAGGTTGTTCCATTCTGTAAAAAAATATTTGTTTTGTACGAAAAAATTATCACCAATGTAGCTGTTTTTGCACAGCGAAGCCACACATTTCAGCTCCAGTAAATTTTACATGGCACAATCATGTAATGTAGTCTGGTAGAATGTGTGAAGCTTATTCTGTCAATTTGTTTAGGTCTAAGATTTATATGGATCGCCAAATGCAGCAACGTTACCAGGGCGAGAGAAAACCACCTACATGGTACATAAACACATTATATGTACTTGTTTTTTTGTTACAATTGCAACTATAACCAACATATTACATATCATGCTCATTGAGTATTTAAGGATAGTAACTGCGTAATGTACCTGGTAATTCCCAAGTGTGAGTGACTTGAAACCTGCACCACAGTAATCAAAATAGTATTCCCATGTCCTAATGAACTTCTCATTAAACCCCAGAGCCAAAATTTCACTGTCAGCAAATAAATACATTTTCAATAGTTAGTTGTTGTAAGTAGTCACTTGAATTTAACGTATTCAATCAACTTCAGAGCATACTTCTGCCTTTCCATGAAGTTTTTTCTCCAGCATCTGAGTGTTTGATAGTAATGAATTCCCAGGTTTTCAACATGCTCCACGCTGCATTTAAGAATATTCATTTGTGTAGTATAGTATGAGAGAAGAATGAAGGGAATGGTCAATGATAGAACTCAGTATTTACATATAACTTGTACCATAGTCTAGATGTGGTTGCCATGGCTGATGTTATCCTACTTAGAGAGGGTAGACACCCTCCTGGAAATATATATTCCTTTATAAAATCAGAACTACGCCTATATTCATCGTAACGTTCATCCGGGATTGATATGAACTACAAAACAATAACCATCTTGATAATGGTTAGCAGAAATTTTATTACCAAAAAGAATGTACTTGTTGATGCTGTTTCATTTGCATAGCATACCAGAAAATTTCTATAATCTAAACACAGAAAAATTATATAGATAAAAAGTATAAGAGAAGTACTAATGTATCAAATACCTGGAGAACAAGAAGTCCATTTTGGGCCAATACTGATTCACAACAACCAAAGAACTCTTCCATGTATTCATGGCCAACAGCTTCTATCATTTCACTGAAGTATGCTTATACAAGTCATGCAATATGTTGGAAATATTGCAACAACAAGTCTGCAAAATTAAATTATAAATAGCTCACCAAGATATAATCCTGTCGAATTTGTATGTCTTGGGCAATTGACGATAGTCACACAGTAGAAACTTGATGTAATCCTGGGATCATCATGATTAAAATAACATGAATTCGCTTTTAGCTTATTCTGATTTTATAAAGAGTCAATCATATTTTTATAAGGAAATTCATGGAATTGTAAAAAAATGAGCTTGTTGATACCTGAAGCCCAGCATCTTTAACTCTTTGTTCTGCAAATTTCAGTTGCTCCTTAGACAGAGTGATACCAGTGTATCTGCAGCCTGTTTGTTTGACAACTTCAATGGCTAAACTTCCCCATCCACATCCAATCTCAAGAATTTCATGCGTCTTATCAATTTTAGCCTTGGTTTTTTGAAAAAAAAAATCACATTAGAAATTTTGTAAGATAATAGCTGAAATTCTAATGAAAGAGAAACCAAAGGCACATACCTTTTGAATCAGAAGGGAGATTTTCCTCCTTTGTGCATCTTTCAAGTCTTCATCTTTGTTCTATCAGATAATTTAACAAACAAAGAAGGAAGAATATAAACTACTGATGCTGCAAAAATTGGAGAAATACTTTTTATGTGAAGTTTGGACTCAAGGATCAGATAGTTGTTCTTGCCTTGAATACTGCGCATGAGTATGTCATTGTTTCATCCAAGAAAATTGCAAAGAGTTCATTGCTCTAGAAACAGACCAAAGAAAAATTGTAAGCTTCTGTTCATTTAGTGTAAGCGCTCAAAGCCATGAAGTAAAAGGCACCGAATATCAATAGAAAAAGTTCCACTATGAATAAATAAAAGGTAAACACAAAAGAGAGAGCCATTAAGAAATTCAATGACACTTTTTTCAGGTAATTTATAATTCTTTCTGACATATTGTGGTATAACAAACTGTGTATGCTATTCACAATCAATAAACTGTAACTGAAGCATTGAGTTTGTCTATATTCAATTTATATCAAGGAAAAAGAAAAATCCAATGCATAGGAAGATAAAGTTATATGCTCACACTACTCTATATTGTTGGATAGTATGTTCTTTATACTATTTGTTCCTCTAAAGTCGCTGAATCTAGGAGCTTTTGAATTCATACCAGATCATAATGCCTAGAAATGTTCCTGCGAGCCTGTGTGAGAGTATTTCGCCTTGAAACATGGTCCATGAAGAACTTGGCAGATGTCAAAGCAGATGTAAAGAAAACTGGTGTCCACCAACCCCTAAAGGCAAAAAACAAAAAGTTTGGTATGCGAATGCAATTAACTAACATAGAAATGTAGACTTCAACTCATCATATCAACTTACCTATTCTTCTTCAGGTGTGAGTTGGATGCATTTGAATCTCGGTTGGCTATGAGAATCTGCAGTAAAAGTACCAAGGTACAAGAAAGTAAAGTGTAAAGTCCCAAAGAGACAACTCATTGTAAGATTCAGTTGAGAATGGTTACCAAAATAAGATTCAAGAGACCTTCATCTTTATCAACAAATGAAAAATCCCCGTTGATATATGCATCAGCAAGGCCTAAATCTGCCTGTGCCATTACCTGAAAAACTTGCACAAATGATAGTTTTTAGTTCCTAACCAACTTAATTTTAGAGATGCATTGACAAAGATAAACATATCTTGTCACTTCCACAGCTAGAATGACATCAATCAATAATCATACTTAATGTGAAATTTTAAAGTATATACCTTCCAATAAAATTGTGGACTGTGGATTCTCAAAACACTCTTCAGAATGCCATTTTCTCCAGTTCCCTCAAAGGTGAACATTGTTCCTCCCTCTTCCAATAAACTGTACGCCTCAAGGTATATGCACCATTAACCAATGCCATTTTTGACAAGTCAAATCCATAGAAGATGAAGTACATGATTATTTTGGATTTTTATTGTCAAGCTTTGAATAAAAAAAATCGTTATATCAGACTAAATGATTATTGTTGTTTTTCATAAATAGCAATTCCAATTGTTTTTGAAATCACCCTGCATCAAATTTTGGTCACCTTTCCAATTTACAAGTAAAGATCCTGTGTCTAAATAAATTCCAATTATTCATTTCTTTTATATTTTAAGTACATACCAACAAAGAGTAACCGAGGCTTATATCATTCGAAAACACTAAGGTGAGCTCACTACTAAATGTATATAATCTTGATACATTATGTGATATTACCATCAAACTTATTTCATTTTTGTTTTTTATGAGAATTCATACTGTATGAAGTAAACTCACGTTAAACAACCAGTATTGACATAGCAACTCAGGAATCTAGTCACAAAAATGCGTGCTCCCAGTTCTTTCCAAGAAGGTACCATGTGTTTTGGGTTGGTCTGAAGGACACAGCGTTTTCCAAGAATGCCATGAGCTGCAATCATGCCAGCCTGAAGTATAATCTTACAGTTAAGTTTCTTTGTTTCACTTCAACGGGTTGGTGACAATTTGCAAGAAAATTAACTGCCTTAAAAATTTCCACTTAAGGAAACTCTTTAAAGAAATATTTTTCAGTTAAGACTATATTTTCCCTTTCACTAGAAACTTAGCTTTAACTACCTTAAATCCATCTTCATGAAATCCATTACCTGAAAAGCACGTATATATAATATATGATGTTTAGATCACTGGTATATCTGAAAGTAAATATAAATTCCTCAATCTAACTGAGGTTCTAAATAACGGAGATTGGATATAAGAAAATTTAGTAGGCATAAGTGGATTCATGGAAGCTTAAAGTATATATCTTGGTTGTCGATATACTAAGAAGGATTGTACCTTGGTAAGCCCCTGAAAACCAGATTTTTCTTTTCCCTTGAATATAGTCTAGCTCTAACGAGGCTTTGAATGCAGCAACTGACGGGACTGGATGACCAGTTGACCATTTAACCAAGGTATTTTCTGGTATATGATCAGGATTTAGAGTTACAAGAAAGGGTAGACTTGTTTCTTTAATATTCTGCAAATTAGAATGAAGATCAACCAACAAGTTTGTTCATTACTCTCTTTAGTTAGAATAACACAACACAATTCAGTTATGATAAAAAATGTACCAACCTGAAGAATATTGAGCCAGTATGTGACACAAACTTTATTGTTGTTACTTCCAAGAAAATTCCATGCGCTCCATGCTGCTGGGTTTTGGGGCATTAAATTTTTGTCACGATGAAGAAAAATATCACTGCCAACACAGATCAAAGAATAATTGTGCATTTGGTCTAATTTGAAAATAGATGACAAAAGATTCTTTACTTTAGCATCTTAAGATTTTTCTGTCATTAACATACGAGATCACAAGAATATACTCAATGGCATCCGGGCTTAAAAAACTGATTTTCTGCTCTAGGTCCTAAGAGAATATAAATTTAGGAATGTTTTCATGCTTTGGTATGACAACATGTTAATCCATGACTTGAGTCATTAAACATTTTTATCCAATGTTAACTCTATTGAATCCAAAGAAATGATAAAGGAAAGATACCTTATTGCATGCATTTGACAATAGTTCAAATGTAAATATAACGACTACAATCAGTGTTTTCGTATTCGATGAGAGGACGGTAGCCAACAATAGAAATATTAGAATGAATTTTTTACCTGTAAGCGTATTGAAAAGCACCGAGAATTCTATGCTCATCATATGTTGCTTCATCTCCTAATAGTCTCAAGGCATCAGGTGCATGCACTGACAGTACGCATCCATCATACACTTCTTGAGAACCATCTTTGCAGTAAACAACACACCCTGCAATTATTTTTCTAACCATGTTACTAGAATAGTAAGTAAGTATGAAAAGGCAATGTGAATGCTAATCAATCAGATTGAATTCACCTTCTCTTTGTGAAGAGGAAGGAATTGAAATAGTAACAACAAATGGATTACTTAATCACCTTTTTCAGTTGTCGAAACGAAGTGAACCTCACGATTAGTTATTATTTGACTACCTTCCCTTTGAAGCTCTTCTACGACCTGATTTTTATAACAAGTAGTTATTGACAAAAGTTGATCTATAACTCAGAACTTGAAAGATCTATTGGATAAGAGACACTGAAAATGTCTCCCCAAGTGACACAGTTGTAATTTAAGACAGTATGAAAATCGACAAATAGCACCTTCTTTACATAGTTTTGTGATCGCCATCTTACAGTTAGCCACTGTGGTCTGCCAAAGAGCTGCAGAGAGGTCTAAGTGTGTCAATAAATTATCTTTAATTATTTTGGATTCAAGAGCTAGATTATATGCCACAACATAAATCTGGAAAAGAGTCTATTGTGCTACTACCTGAAGTAGATGGTGGTTGCGACAGAACGAAAGGACTGAGAAAGCAGAGAAGCTCAAAACTCCTTCAGAAGAGCAGGACCAGATAGAACCACATATTGGAATCTAAAGGCATTGGATGTTATAAATACATACTAAGCATAGAAATTATATACATATACATATATATACATATACATATATATATATATATATATATATATATATATATATATATATAACACCATTGAACTCACAAGATAGGCTTTCTGAAATAACTCTGAGTAGCCCCTTGACTTGATGAATTCCCCCAGAGGCTCATTGCGGTCAATATCTGGGTTATTGTCAAGCATATCAAGATAGCTGCATTGCAAAATTTGAAAAGGCAAAGCCAACTAACTGATCAGGGTTCAGTTGTTCAGGGCAACAAGAAGAAGACTACTATAAGGTATACTCGGTATTTTTCTCAACTTCATCTTTATGCGGTGGAGTTCAAATTCAATTACACAGGGAAGTGAATGCTGAACTATAGTCAAATTTTATCCAAAGCTAATTATTGGGATACCAATTGTTTCACTGGATATGTAACTCCTAGAAACAAGAGGCACCATCAATTTGGTGATGTTTGTATGATTTATTATTCCTCAGTTCACTGACAATCAAAGACCAAAGGAAAGATGGAAATTTAACAATGCATGAGAAAAATTGAGTGCAGATGGCAAATTCATCCTAGTTTGGTCTTCTTGTCTTAGACGCTACTAACTTGGTCTTAGACGCTCCTAGCTTGATCTTGGACGTTCTTGACTTAGTTCTTGATTTTTCATGAAAGGTTGTGCTTGGTCATCTTCCATCAGTTTAGTTCTATATAGTTCAAAATTTGAAGCATTCAACAAATAGAAGTAGGTAAAAACTTGCCTAATAACATCATCTTTGAACTTGACAATTTCCCTAATCATTTGCCAGAAGTAAGGATTCATTACATTCCTCTTCTGTGCAAACAAGCCGGACAACCCACTTCTGCTTCCCCATTCGCAGCCACGGCCTCTGTCTAGACTAACAGAAAAAGACATGTCTGACAATTCCATATCCACTCCAATATTCTCAAAAAATTCCATCATATTAGGATAGGTGACCTGTTCAATAATCCATGTTACATTGTCAGTATATATATAGTCTCACAAGCATTGCTCTAGTTACTTTACCATATAAAATCAACCAGTTTCAAAGTGCAAAAAATGCATTCAACGCCTGAAATTTCAACATGTTGCATTTTATGGTTTAAGAAGAGTATGTTCAACCCCGCTTTTATGCAGAGTTACAGACAGAGTTAGTAATTGATGAACCTGAATAATTATCAGCCCTTTACACTCATGGGAGTTTTATGCTCTATTCATTAATATAAACAATAAAGTATTGTCAATTAGTATTTTCATAACTGTACAAGATATGTACCATAAAAAGCTATACAAGACACCTCTATGACTAGATACAGGTAAATGAATTGAATTGTTCAGATATAATATAATAGTGATTTTTTTTTTTTATCAGCATAATATAATAGTGATGCTTCTTTATCCATGTCTGTTTTTTTTCTTCTGGGCTCTAAAGGACATTATTCCGTGCTACTAATTAGGCTTTTAATGTGGATCCTTGTTACTTTTAATTATAATGAGAATAAACAACCCTATATGAATGCTACATTATACACCATTTTCACGTTAGAAAATGTCTCATCCACGTTAGAAAATGCCTCTGATCGGAGTATTGAATTTATAGTTTTTCAATCTGATGAAAGCATTAGTTGGACAATTTTTACATAAAGATTAAAGATTTCACTAAAAAAAATTATTAAAGAAAAAATAATTTTAGACACCGACTAAATTAAATATTATTTTAAAAATTAAAATAATTATTGATATTTAAATTAATTTTTATTATTGATAGATAATTTTTAAATTGATATCTAATTAACTATTAAGATTTTAGCTATCAATTATTTAAATTTTAAGGTTGGTAGCTAATTAATTATCAGTTTAGAAATTATTTAGCAGTAATAAAAACTAATTTAAATATTAATAATTTTTTTAGTCTTTAATTTAATTTAGTTAATATAATAACTAATTATTTTTTATTTTTAAAATTGATTTTTATTTAATAATTTTTTAGTTATGTTTTTAAAAGAAAAAATAGTATGATGAATTTATTCATTTATTCACTGTCAAAAGTAAAGTGAAGTTATTAGAAAATTTCCATAAAATTAACTTATGAAAAAGTAATATTTAAATTTTTTTTCTATTTGTTTCTTTTAAAAATTCTTATAATTTTTTTTCCGAAGACATTCTGAAGCTTTTTGTTTAGTTTCATGGAATTGAGAAAGATCCATGGCCACCTTATAGTAACAGACTTCAAGAAGTATAGGAGGCTAAAAATGGTAGGCGTGAGGACCACTTGAGGGCCCCATACAGGTGAAGCTAAAGAGAACAACTTAAGTATACTTACTTTCTTTCATCACTAAGAGTACACTTATACTTCACTAATTTATATTACTATTTTTGACAATTTTGAGTATATCACTAAAACTAGAGTCCAATTATAGTATATATCAAGACTAGAAATTTCCATTTTACAAACTATTTTTATGAAGCATTCATCTTTGGTGGTTTTGTAATCTCTTGTGTAAAATTTATAGAAAACAATATTTTAGAATTAAAAACATTAGCATGCACTTGGTTTTGTAGGATTTGTTTGATTTAATTAAATTAAATCTTCTGTTTCATATAGTTTTATTGATAATTATAAGACTTTTTTTTCTTTGATTTATTATTTTATTTTTTTATATGAAACAGTAAAAAAAATTATAGTAATTTGTTTTTTATTTTTACATGATAAATAAAAAATAGTTGTAAGAAACTAAGTTTTTAGAAGGCATACTACAAATGGTTTTGAAAAAAAAATGATATATTGGGGAGAAATGGATGCTGAGCAATGGTAGAGAGAATGTATGCAGTTAATGGGGGAATAGTGGTAAGTGTCTCTCATGTGTGGCTAAGCATCCCCCAACACTACAAAGTACAAATCCTTTTCATATTTCTCTTTTAATCTATTCCCCAAAGAAGAGTGTAGGTTCTGAATTTTTCTTTGCTAAATGAATAAAGTCAAATAAGAATCAAAACAGTAATGCTTCATAGCTATACCACATTCATCAGAAATGAGTAACCTTCTTTGAGCATGAGAATATAATTCTCATTCTACTAAATTCTCCTTTTACCAATTTCCTTCTTCAAAATATGAAGACAATTAAAACTCAGTTCATGGAAGAAAAAAAAGGCTGAGACCAGATAGAATCATGAAAACTGAAAAGCACACAGGTTACAGTTTTGGATAATGTGTCAATGAATAACTGGTTGTAGTTCAATAGAATATCCAAGTATGTTATAATATAACTAAATCCTGGTTTTGAACAATTGAATGAAAGAAAAACAATTGAAGTACAGGGTTACCCGATTGAAGACCATGAAGCCAAGGTCGACATCAACACCATCAGCATTCACAGTCTTGGCATGTCCTCCCAACCAATCTTCCTTCTCATAGAGCACCACATTCACTCCACTTTTGGCCAAAACATAAGCAGAAGCCAACCCACTAATCCCAGCTCCACCCACTGCAATCCTCATCTTTGCTCTCTCTCTCTCTCTCTCTCTCTCTCTCTCTCTCTCTCTATTATGTAACAGTAACCAAAAAATTCAACTTTTTATCCCTTCTAGTGCTGCAATCTGAAAATGCAGAACAACCCAAAAGCAAAACGGTAGCTTCGATAAGAATGGAGGATGAGGGTATTCTTCACACACGTACGTGGAACTCAAAGGTCCACATACATATATACAAGGGTGTAGCAAGTTGAAACAGCAATTACTGCTCAACTAATTGTACAAGTTTAACGTCTTTCACATCTCTGCCTTCTTCTGACTCAAACCCTACCATGTTTTCATCGTTTCACGTGTTCTAAATTCAAGAAACGAATGGTTTTCTGAAATGTTGTCTCAATTGCATTGCTCAATTCACACCCATATCTATTGAATGGTGGTAAAAAAGATCGTTCATTTTTCAAATATAAAATGATAAAAATAAACATGTTAATAGATATTATATATACACACATATATAATTTACTTTAATTGAAAAAAAAAGTATATTTTGGAGTATTTATAATTTTCGTTTTGAATTAATTTTAAATTTTTGTAATTCTTTATTCCCACATTAATCATTTCAATTATTACATTTGGCAGTGTATTCTATTATTCCTCTTAAAATATATTTTAAAATAATTTTAATCAAATTTAAAATAAACTAAAACGGTCATACTTTCTGATCCTGCCTGTTGACCGGAGCGCGGGAGAATGCCTCGTCAAAGGATCGTGCGCGCCGCTTCTCACCTCCGTTCCTCCTCTGGATCTATCTCAAGAACCTGCAAAGAAACGATACGGCGCC
>Ga0123342_1010206_pt1 | contig 10860 bp, 12 predicted proteins | sample Turbeawhitnodule_FD_89960 | JGI IMG/M metagenome (GOLD analysis project Ga0123342, IMG submission 89960) | Root nodule microbial communities of legume samples collected from Mexico - Turtle bean Mexico white nodule | ecosystem: Host-associated > Plants > Roots > Nodule | place: Mexico: Nepantla... | reverse complement strand
TTTGTTTTAATGCTGATGTTGGTAATAGTATTAGGAAAAACTGGTGCAGAATTTACACCTGTGTACACCAGTTTGGGATCAATTAGTTGTAGGTTTTTGACATCTAAAGTTTCAGAACTTTTGGGTAATTGATTTTGCTCTATATCACAAGGAATGTAACTTTGTGATTGTGTATATGGGTTGGGTTACCCCTGAAGTAACCCTCTAATTTAATTTATTCATTGCTGATAAAAAAAAAATGCGAATGGAGAGTGAGGGCGCAAACAAAAAATAGGGTAAAAACATATATTACACTGGTTATGAGTAATAACTGGTGTAATATATCTTTTTATTAACTTCAACTTTTTTTTTACTCTGAAATGACATATAACACCGGTTGGTGCAACCGGTGTTATATGAAAATTTTAAAACTTTAAAAACTTTTTCTTTAATATGAAAATTACATATAACACTGGTTTCTCTATCTTTAAAATTATATGTAATCCCAAAGATAAAATTTTTAAATATTTTTTTTTTCTTTAAGCAGAGCATATTACACCAGTTGTATAGTAAATCTAATATATCCTTGTAAAAGACGTTATTTGTATCACCTCCTCTCATCAACTCTCCTAACAACATTAATTATATCTACAAAATATAGTTATGTGCTTCTTACCAATACCTCTTTCGCACTAAAAAAACGTCATTTCTTTATATACTAAGTAACCCACTACACCATTCTATTTATCATAGTGTCTCCATTCTATGTCTGTGCTACCTCAAATTGCATTACATTGGCCTCTATTTACGTTCTCTGTCTTTGTTTCCTATAAGCACACAATCTCTGCCCCTTCCTTTCGGATTAATTTGCTCAAGTATTTCCCTTCTGTTATTTGCCCCCAACCCTCTAATATTTAGAGTTATTATCTTCATTGGTGAACTTGTTATCCCTTTTATTCTTAAGTTCTTAAGAAGACTTATCTCTTTTAGCTACCAATTAATTTAGAAATTTAGATTTAAAGTTGGTAGTTAATTAGATATAAATTTAGAAATTAGTTTATAAATTTTTATTAATAATAAAACTATTTTAAATATTAATAATTTTTTTAATTTATAAAATAATATTTAATTTAGTTTATATAATAACTAATATTTTATTATCTGTATGAAGAAAAAATGATATACCTCTTATGTTCGTTCGAATGCATTGGAACAACTATCTGTTTCAAATCCATAATATCTACTTGTTCGAAACTTGTGGTATTCATAATATAGTTCCTTTTATAAACTGTAATAAGATACTTAATAACACTATAAAAATAGTTTAGAAGAGGGAAAAAACGAGTGGTATTTTAAGAATGAAGAACAAGTTAATGTACTTCATTCTATTGTACTATATTGTTATATTTCGTTTATCAAATCAGTGAGTACCTATTTGAGGAAGACGGTAAGTAAACATGAAAGGGAGACCACACAATAAAATGCGGATAAAGATAAGTGGAAAGTTGAAATGAAGAAAAGTCGACCATTAATCTTGAATTATACAACAATTCAATCAGAGCTATATGACATTTAAAACAGCCAAAGTATATAAAATCGAAAGCAACTCAGACAGTGCGCGTCATTGTCCCGCATATATGCACGTTTCAATTTGGACCTTTGAGGATGTGATGAATGCGTCATCCCCAATTTTCATCATGAGCCAAGAAATTATTATCTAGAGTAACTCTCAAGATTTGTTTTTGCTATTTTAGTAACGTTTAACGTCTAAACAAAGGGAGGGTAGATTTTCTTCGATGTGATATTCTCTTTTCGTACATATATGTAATGTTAAATTTGTTGTTGGTCAAGATATATGACTATAGGCTAAATGCTTTATTTGGATTGAGAGATGAATTTGAGAGAGAGAAAAATGACGAATCATTGAATTTGAGGGGGAAGAATATAAGAAATGAGATTGTTTGAATTAATGAAAAAAAAATCAAAAGTTAAAAGAAAAGAAAATAAAATTATGAAAGTTTGTCACTAATGTTATAAGTGTGATTGATAAATTTTTTAATTAATGAATTTGTAAGATTACAATTTGTTCCTTATTATTAAAATTAATTTAAAATAAAATATGATTTTTTATTTTTACATGAAACTCAAGTGTGATTAAAACATTATTTTTTATATGGTTGATGAACTCAGTTAAAAAAATAAGAATTATTTGACTTTGTTAGTTACAAACAATGTTGTTGAAAATGATTTTTGATAAAATTAAATAAAATTGAAATAAAAATAATTGTAAAATATTTAAACAAAATTATCAAAAAGAGTTAAAATATTATGTGCCTAATTAATATTAGGCTTAGTTATCCCTTTAGTCATTATATTAAGGACATTCAAGTTTGAGTTTTTTAAAAAGTTTAATATTGTCTCGATTTTTTTTTAAAACGATTCAATGTGGTTCCCTCTGTTTAATTGTCCTCATTAAAACAAATTTATCTTAGCAATTCTACCATTGTACATTGAATTATATGTGTTTTTACCACATTGAATCATTTAAAAAACATTGGGACCATCACATTAAATTGTTTTAAAAAAGTTAAGACCACATTGAACTTTTTAAAAAAAGTTGGGACCAAATTGAATGTTTTAAAAAAGTTTACGCGACATTGAACTTTTTAAAATTCGAGGGATGAAATTGATTTTTTGTCCTTAATATAGGGACTAAAAGGATAATTAAACCTTAAAATTAAACATTGAACCATACAATACAATGGAAAAAGAGAATTAAATTACAACAATTAGACAAAATAAAACAACGATCATATGATAACAACTATCATTCAAAAGAGTCATGAAAGTCATCAAATATTTGTTAGAGCTTAACAATTCTTTGGTGAACCCTCTCAAAATCTCTTTTGATATTGATGTTCAAAGTTTTTGATCCTTGTTGCAACTCCTGAATACCACCTGAAATTTTCAAAAATATTTGAGAAACATGGGGGATTGAGGTTTAGGTGCAATGTCTTTAACATGGTCATTGGGTATTGGTCATCTTGTTCATCATCTTATTTTACCCTACTATATTTTCAAACACCATTGACTTAAATGATATTTAACTTATTCAAGGATTTTTGATCGAAATAGAGTGACCAACCTATTTCAAAATTATTGGCATGCTAACTCAATATATGTACGAATACATAATGGAGTAATTTATCATCAATATTAAAAACTACCTACATTTTTTACTGTTCATCTTTGGTATGATCATGGAACTCAATGTCATATCACAATCGTTGTTAAAATCCTTAAGGATGTTTGAATATGACAATTTTTGACCTTAGTACTTCAAATTAGCCAAAGTCAACCAATCTAATGTGATTTTAATTTTCTTCTTATTAACCTCAGTGAAAGCGTGTGAAGATATATATAGTAGTATGGTATCCAACTAACAACACAACCAGTAATCCAATGTTTCAGAATTAGAACAATAATAAAAGATAACAACAATGCCAGTACGTGGTGGGACAAGAAAGGTGGATGTATGATTGGCTACAGAGTCAACCTGCAAGAGAATGAGGTATATTCAATGGGTGATTACAGAAAGAATGATTCAGAGGAAGAAGAAGAATTTCAGAGATAGGACATACCCAAATCATGCATGCCCCCTAGCTCATACCCTGCAAGCCTCTTATTGGTTGTGCGCATTTTGTTGCTTCTTCTGATGGCCTCAGTGTGTGTATCCTTATCCATGTGTAAAATTTCTCTAACTGTCTGTCCATTTACCAAAAGCTCCTGCTCTTTAATATATTTCTTTTTCTTCCCTTTTTGCCCATAACAATACCCTCCCCATTGGAAGCAACCTTGTCCTCATGGTTGAATGATGGTAAGGCTTCTTCTATGTCTGAGACATTTTCCCAAGTAGTAGCATGAGGAGGAGTGTGTTGGTAATGGATTAGCATTTGAGGAATCTTCAAGTGTCCTCGCAACAAGGTTCTTGATGCTAACACCTTCCTTGGTAGCAGTACTGGTCCTTGAGCCAAATTCCAGTTTTGTATAGGAATGTAAGGATCGTGATGTTGTCCTCTAAATTTCTTGAGCATAGAGGCATGGAAAACTGAGTGAATCTTAGCTTCATCAAGTAGTTATAGCCTATATGCTACTGTACCGACCTTAGCTAGTATCATAAATGGACCAATGTATTTCAATCCTAGTTTCTGATTAAGTCTCTTAACCACTGTTTGTTTCCTGTATGGTTGGAGCTTAACTAGAACCAAGTCTCCCACTTGAAACACAATGGATCTTCTTTTCTTGTCAGCATATTGCTTCATATAATTAAGAGCTCTGAATAAGCTAAGCTTCACCTGTTCTAATATCTTATCTCGCTGCAACAGATTAGCTTGGATAATAGGTGAATCATGCTCATCCAACTGGTATTTAATCAGTGTAGGTGGATTTCGTCCATAAAGTGCTTTATAAGGGGGCATGCCAATGCTGTTGTGGTGATTGGTATTATAGCAATATTGAGCCCAAGGAAGCATCTTAGACCATTGGCTAGGATTGTTGAAGGAAAAACACCCAAGGTACATTTCTAAGGTTTTGTTAAGCACCTCACTTTGGCCATCTGTTTGTAGATCATAAGCCATGACCAAAGTAGTACCCTGTTGTTAGAATTAGTGGCTTAAACAAGAGGGGGGACGGTGAATTGTTTGTCAAAAGATTTTCTCAAAGATTGAATAAGAATGAAGCTTTATCATAAATCACAGATTAAGCAATCAAGGAAGACAATCAAACAATGTAAAAGAAACTGTTTGCAGAATTTCAATCGGTTGAAACTTCGTTTTAGTCGGTTGTTTATAGCAGCAACAAAAACAGAATTAAAACAAATAGTTTATAAGGAGTGAGAGAGAGAGAGATTTACCCAGCCAATTTTATACTGGTTCATTCAATCCTTGAGCTACATCCAGTTCCCAGAACAACCACTGGGTTCCACTAGTAACTAATCACAAATTACAATTTACAGAAATACAAAGAGGTGATCTTGAAACCACAAGAACCACTCACCCTCTTTGCTACACACCTTTAGTCAGAACACCCTTTGACTTTACAGGATTTCCACACACTTTATAAGTTTATGAAAGAACAAATACAAGAATCATGAAATGAACAAATTACACATGAGTTTACAGGAACAACTATTCAGCAATCTTGCAAACTTTTGAAAAACTTCTTTCAAAATCAAATCTCAATCTCACAGTATTTGGTATCAAAACTTCTGTATTTTGTTTTAAAAGAAAAGTCATATTTATAGCACTTAAAACTAGCTGTTCTAGGCAGCATTTATGAGCCAAAACAGTTTTGATTCACTTCCAAAACAAATTAACAGGTTTTCAAAAAGCTGTTATGAAATGTCACAATCAATCGGTTGAAAAGTCGTTTTAACCGGTTGAATTAGTTAGGCAATTATTTAACCAAGTCAAAAATAGTTTTAAAACCTTCAAACAAGCCAAGTGACAAACAACCGATTATTTTGAGATTTCAACCGATTGTTTTACTCTTTGCTTAGAAAAACACTTTTCTTTTTTAAAAAAGATTGAGCAATCTTGTGCAAGGGACTAGGAAAGATCTTTACAAGGATTCTAAACATCCTAGACTAAGCTCAAACCAAAAGCAGCACAACTTCAACCTTCATCATGGATTTGAAACATCAAAGCTCTCATGTTCTACACCTGTAACTTCCAGAGTTATTTCCAAAAGGAGCTAATAAAAACCTTATCTCGGTCAGACACTGTGGATTTTGGAATGCCATGCAATTTCACCATATTGTTGATGAATGCGTCTGCCACTTGTTTGCTATTGAAATCAGACCTCATTGGAATGAAGTGACCAAACTTGGATAATTTGTCCAAAATAACCATGATTGCACTAAAACCTTGTGAAAGAGGAAGGCTTATGATGCAATCCATAACTATGTCATCCCATACTTCAATAGGAATTGGGAGAGGTTGCAAGAGTCCAACAGGAAATGTTGTTTCAGTTTTGGCTTGTTGGCATATCTTATAGTTCTCCACAAACATTCAGATGTCCCGTTGCATATTCAGCCAATAGAACTGGGAACATATTCTAGCAATTGTCATAGCTCTACCGGCATGGCCTCCAATTAAGCTATTATGAAATTTTGTCATAATTTTCTTCTTCAATTTCTCATCATTAGGAATAACTGTTTGCTTTTTATAGAACAGAATGCCATTGTGAACAACAAAGTGCTTTACTATTGCAGGTTCCGAATTGAGTTTGGCCATTATGGTTTGCAACTCAGGATCCTCCTTTATCCTTGCTTATATGTCTTGCAACCATTGGTTGACAGGTAAAGAGATAGCCATGGACATGCATCTTGACAATGCATCTGCTACCACATTTTCTTTTCCAAGCTTATATTGAATTGTGAAATCAAATCCAAGAAATTTAGGGAGCCATTGTTGTTGTTCTAGGGTGTGCAGGGATTGATCAAGGAGTTCTTTCAAGCTTTTCTGATCTGTTTTGAGGGTGCCCAACAAGTAGTGCCTAAATTTGGAAATTGCTTGAGTGATTGCATATAGCTCCCTAGAATAGGCAGATTGCTTATGTTGTCGAGAAAATAATTTCTTAGAATAATAAGCCACAACATGAGCATTCTGCAATAAGACAACTCCAATTCCCATCCCTGATGCATCTGTTTCTAGAGTGAAGGGTTGAGTAAAGTTGGGTAGTGATAATACCGTTGATGAGGTAAGAGCTTCTTTCAGTTTCGCCAATGCTTCCTCAGCTGCAATGGTCCACTTAAAATTATCTTTCTTGAGCATATTTGTTAGCAAGGCTGCCAAAGAGGCATAATTCTTGATAAACCGTTTGTAGTAGCCTGTGAGGTCTAAGAAGCCTCTCAATAACTTGAGAGATGCTGGTTTTGGCCAATCATTCACAACACAAATTTTATCTTTCCCCATTGCAATACCAACATTGGATATAGTGTGACCAAGGTAGTCAATGTTGGTGGCACCAAATGAACATTTGGACAGCTTGGCAAAGAGGTGTGCCTTCTGTAAGACTTGCAAAATAGTCTCAAAGTGTTGTAAATGAGAGGACCAATCAAGGCTATAAACCAATATGTCATCAAAGAATACTAACACAATTTTTCGCAACAATCCTTGGAAAATGTGATTCATTAGACTCTGGAAAGTAGCAGGGGCATTAGTGAGGCCAAATGACATGATTAGCCATTCATAATGGCCTTGATGAGTACGAAAGATTGTTTTATACTTGTCTTCAGGCTTCACCAATATCTGATTATATTTGGACCTCGGGTCAAGTTTAGAGAAATGAGTGGCTCCATGTAGTTCATCAATATACTCTTCTATTGTTGGGATGGGAAAGCTATCCTTAATGGTTAGAGCATTAAGAGCCCTATAATCCGTGAAAAGTCGCCAAGTTCCATCATTTTTCTTCACAAGAATAATTAGTGATGAAAATGGACTCGTGCTTAGCTGGATTAGCCCTTAATTCAACATTTCTTGAATCATTTTCTCAATTTTAGCTTTCTGGCTGTGAGGATATCGATAAGGCTTAACCTTGACTGGATTTGATCCTTCCAATAAGGGAATAGAGTGGTCATGCATCTTGGGAGGGGGTAAACCAATGGTAACATCAAACACTTGTCTATAGGTTTGCAATAAGATTGCAAGTGCAGCTCCATTTGTTGTGGCAGCTGCAAAACGTTGTTATCTGTTGCTGTTGCAACCTGAATGGCATAACACTCATCAATGGCATCAGTGTTAGAGAGCCTTCTGATATGGTGGTATTGAACAACTTCAAGGTTTATTTGGTGGTACTTGTCTCCCTGTAGAGTAACCTTCTGCCCTTTATAGTGAAATTGTATGTTGAGATCCTTATAATCATGGATGTGAGGGCCTACCATTGAAAGCCAATTAGTACCAATAATCAAATCAGCCCCAGAAACAAGTAGTAAACAAATAGGAAGATCAATTTTTGCACCGTGCATATTGAAAGAGATGTTCCGAATGTAGCCTTCAGTTTCTAATCTGTTTCCATTTCCCACCATTACTCTTAATTTTGGACTTTGTTCCACTTCGAGCTTAAGGAACTTAGCCAATCTTGGTTGAAGAAAGTTGTCGATGCTTCCTCCTTCTATCATAACTTGAATGAAAAATACCATTTAGTTCTACTGCAAATCTGATAGTTCTTGCATGCCGAACACCTTCAAATGCATCCAAGGATAAGTGGAGGTCTTCAACAAGGACTTCAGTTGTTGAGGCTGCAGTGTCTAGGGGTTCTGGTGGTTGAAGTACTGAGACTGTTTCAGTGTTTTCATCATCAGCTTGCAAAATCATCAAATGTCGGTTGGGACATCTAATGTTGAAGGAGAATTTTTCATCACATGTATAACATTGGCCCTTTTCTCTCCTAAGTTGCATCTCTGCAATAGTCTACTTTTTATTTGGTTGGATTTGTATATGGCTTTGGTAGATGGTGTGGGAAGTAGTGGAGGTAGTGGACTTTTAGAGGGTGAAGGGCTATAATGATTGGTGTTATAATAGTTGGGTTTGGGGTTGAATATTCTGATGGTGGTATTAGATGCTTGAGGCTTGGTATTAGTGGTATATCTATCTTCATAAAGCTTGGCAAACGCCACAAATCTCAATAAGGAAGGTGGGGATTGGGCAATCACATCTCTTTGTAACTGAGTATGCAATCCACTGACAAAACAGTTCAACAATGCTTCTTGAGGTAAGCTTCCAGAACAGTTAGCTAAGGACATGAATTAGAGATAATATTCAGAAACTTATCCTTTTTGTTGGAATTTAAATAAGGCTGCTTGCGGACAATCAAATGGTGAAGGGTCAAATTTAGTTTCCAAGGCTTTATTTAGAGCATTCCATGACATAAATGGGTTGGTTCTTCGAATCATTTGGAACCAAGGTACGACATCTTGTTCCATATGAATTGCGGCAATAGTTAATCTATCCTCATCAGCAGTATCATAACAATAAAAAAATTGTTCAACCTTGAAAATCCAAGCCATTACATCCGAGCCATTAAATTTAGGAAAATCTAATTTCACATTTTGAGTCTGAAATGCGTGCCTGGGCTGAACTGCTCGGGTCAGCGTAGAGTTCATGCTAGATCCACCATGAGGTTGGGCTTGGTTTTGAAGTAGTGATTCCACCATTGATTGAATACGCTCCATGCGAGCGTTTGCTCCTGCCTCCACTTGTGTAGTGTGCGCATGTTTTCTTGGTCACGTAACTCCAAGAGATCTAGTACTCGTTTGAGCGTCATGAGCTCATATCTCAGCTGCCATTGTGGTCATTCGTGTGTTATCAGCCATGGTGGTTCAATGAAAGCACCTATGAAAGCTTGTGAAGATATATATTGTAGTATGGTACCCAACTAACAACACAACCAATAATCCAATGTTTCAGAATTAGAATTAATAATAAAAGATAGCAACAATGCCAGTACGTGGCGGGACAAGAAATGTGGATGTATTTGGCTACAGAATCAACCTCCAAGGGAATGAGGTATATTCAATGGGTGATTACAGAAAGAATGATTTAGAGGAAGAAGAAGAATGTCAGAGAATGGACATACCCAAATCATGTCTGCCCCCTAGTTCATACCATGCAAGCCTCTTATTGGCTGTACGCATTCTGCTGCTTCTTCTGATGGCCTCAGTGTGCATATCCTTATCCATGTGTAAAATTTCTCTAACTGTCTGGTCATTTACCAAAAGCTCCTGCTCTTTAAATATATTTCCTTTTCTGCCCTTTTTTCCCGTAACACTCAGTATAGAGGTTCCTAAGTTATGTGATCTTCAGGTTGAAATAAAACACTTTAATCAAATCCTCAAAGTATGGAGCTTTTAGCATAAAAATTGTTCCAAACCTTGAAAGTCTAAATGATGGTGAAAGTAAACCCTTGATTGTGAAAATAATGGGAAATTCAAGATCTTAGGTGTTACAACTATCCTAGTGTAAAACCCTTCACATACTCAGTCATCTAATCATGGTTATTCAAAAACATGTTTTATTTAAGACGTCTTCAATACTTAATGAGCTTTTTAGTAGGAACTCCATCATCAATTGTCAGGCTTTACTTTTACTTGTCTAGCCATTCTTTGTCTTTTAGTTGATGAAGACAAAGTCCTTCCTACAAAACTTAATACATATGAAAACATTAGTTAGTGAAAATTTCATAATATTACATAACATTTTAAACAAAGGTAGTAAGAATATAAATAAAAATATTTAATAATATAATATAAAATAGACCATATTCATGTTCAAGTAAATGTGACATGGTGGTGTCATAATATTACATAGATAAAAAGTTAAAGAAAACATAACATTTTGAAAACATGGTACAAATGGGGATTTCAACCACAGTCACTCATAATATTGAGTAACTTGTTCAAACAATGTTGTGGGGGCATGCCTAGAAGACACTGTGTAGAACTATTCTATAATTTGGTCATCCTATATGTTTATCTCAGCTAAGATATCCCAAATGTCAGTTTTTGAGTACAGAAAAATTGAGTTATGACACATCAAATTGACATGTGTTGAAGCTGGAGGAAGCTTCTTCCCTACCAAGACTTGATGTGTGTTTGATGAAGAAAATGGCTTGAGTGCTTTGAAAAGTGTAATAGGTTTTTAGATTCATTTGTAATTAGGCTTGTAAGTGTGTATGATTGCCTTTTGCTGTATAACCTAGCCTAGATGCCTAACCAAGTCTAGATCAAGCACATGATGTGGTTAAATGGTTTTTGAAAAGCTTTTTAAAATGTTTTTAACAGTTTTAAAACAGTACACAAATAAATCTGTTTTATGGAGAAAG
>Ga0123342_1010205_pt1 | contig 10862 bp, 6 predicted proteins | sample Turbeawhitnodule_FD_89960 | JGI IMG/M metagenome (GOLD analysis project Ga0123342, IMG submission 89960) | Root nodule microbial communities of legume samples collected from Mexico - Turtle bean Mexico white nodule | ecosystem: Host-associated > Plants > Roots > Nodule | place: Mexico: Nepantla... | reverse complement strand
TATCCCTTTGCTAATTTGGTAGGCGTTCTAATAGGAGACTGATGTCAAGTATTTCTGTATAAGGGTTGGACCACCCCTGAAGTGGTCCCTATTTATTTATTTATTTTATTGCTGATAAAAAAAGAAAAACTATGTCCGCGAACCAACCTAAAAGATAAATTTTTTTTTATATTGGATCAATTGGTGCTTATAAATGTGTTATATATAGAGATAGATAAGTGTAATAATAATTGTTTGTTTTAGAATTATAACAAAATATCTTCATATATAAAAAAAAAATACTTTTTCTAATACTATTTACAAATCCTTTTCAGAAAATTATTTGTCTTTCTACAAGACTTTTTTCTGATTATCTGGTGTATTAATTATTTTTTAATACTCTGAATTAATTAAGATTTTTTTAGTAGAAGAAATATATTAAAATTAATGACATAAATTCTTTCTTTTTCTTATTATAATTGAAAGGGATTGATAGGCTTAAACTATGTAATCATTTTTCTATCCAGTTATTAATTAATTAGGTGAAAATAAATTAAGCGAAAAGAGGAAGAATATTCATTTTAAAATATTAAAGGTAATTTTGAATAACAGTATAAAATATTGAGAAATTTAATTTCAATAATTTATTTGATTAATTTTTCTAAAGTATTTAAATTGAAGAAGAAGAAAAACTTATATATTAGAAAATGGTGTCACGTGCAAAATGAAGAAAAGAATGATTTTTATTTAGTGCGGCTTCGCGCTTAAACGCATTCGTAAAAAATGCAATGATATTTTTTAAATTAATTTGATTTACAAATGCAGTTGTTTGTATAGTCGCATTTGTAAATCAAAGCGTTTTGATTTACAAATGCGGCTAAACGTAATAGCCGCATTTGTTAACCCTAAACCCCTAAACTCTGTCACCTTATTCAGAAACATATACAAATGCAGCTACCTGAAATAGTCGCACTTATAAATAGTATTTATAAATGCAGCTATATAGCCACATTTGTAAATGTAAAATAATCGCCCTTGTTTAACAGTTCTGCGCTAGTGTGTACAAAAATTGTCAAAGTTTTAATTGCATTACAATTCAAAATTTGAGACCATTTTAGAAACTAAAAAAAAAATTGGTTTCTAAATTAGTTTCTATTATTGTTAAATAGTTTCTAAATTGATATCTAATTAGCTACCAAGGTTTTAACTACCAATTATTTAGTTTCTAAATTTGGTAGCAAAAACTTTGGTTGTTAATTAGATACCAATTTAGAAACTATTTAACAATAATATAAACTAATTTAGAAACCAAATGTTTTTTTAGTTTCTAAAATGGTATGTGATTTAGTTACTATTGCAACTAATTATTTTGGTCTCTAAAAATTTATTTCATGATTTTCTTGTAGTGAATGGAACGCTTGGAAAAATTATTTTTCATAATTTGTTAATACATACATTGTAAATTTATCCTTAAATTTGCTAAATTTTCAGTTGAAACAATTTTGTGTTATTCTCCAGGGTTATTTACTACCACTCTCATTTTGTGTGCTTTAGAGATCAATGCAAAATGTTTCCAAAATTTTATCAAATTTAAAATAATAGATTTTGTTTGCACGTGCTAGCAAATAGTGGAAAATGTTTCTTGAATGGGTAGGGACACCTTCAATTATAAAACTGAGAATCACATATTGTATGGTTGATGATGATGGAGTTTGTAACTTACGTAGTTATGAACTAAATTTGGATAAATGCATGTCGCGTTAGTGAAGAGTATGAAAAGGGTGTTGCTGAGTTTGCCAATACAAAAAACCTATCAATAAAACATATTCCTATCCTTGCATTCGTTGTTTAAATTAAATATATCAAGAGTTGGGGGCGATACAATCACTTGTTTATCTTTGGTATAGTGAAGATTTATAAAATATGGACCTGGCATGCAGAATATTAGGCATTCCTACTATGTAAGGAACAACAATAAATTTTAAAGAAGGGATAGAAGATCATTTAGAGGAGATGATATGTGACGTTGGTGAAGAAAAATTTGGAAGAACTAGTGTGTATGATTCTTTGAATTTTGATTAGGAGCAACAATTGTACCCAAGATGCAATAACTTTGCATGATTGTCAACAACTTTAAGATTGTTCAATTTAAAAGTAAGAAATGGATGGACTGATAGAAGTCTTACTAAATTGTTGGAGTTATTGAAGGCGATGCTTCCAGAACATAACATGTTACCTAATCGTAACTATGAGGTGAATAAGCAATGAGTTTGGAGTGAAACAAATATACATGTATGCCTTAATGATTGTGTATTGTATATTGATGAGTTTGTTGCATTGAAGGTGTGCCAAACATGTAGATTATCATAGTTTAAAAAGAAACTTGATACAAGTAGTGGTGAGAAAGAAACAAAGGATTCCACTTGTAAGGTGTTGTGGTACTTGCCAATAATACCTAAGTTTAGACATTTGTTTGTCATTAAAAAGGATGTAAAAAAAACCTTACATGGCATGCAAATGGAAGAAATTGTGACAATCTTCTCAACATCCAACTAATTCTCCACAATGGAAGAAGATTGATGAAATATTTCTAGAATTTGGTGCAAAGTCAAGGAATTTAAGACTTGGACTTGTTATAAATGGTATGAATCCTTATAGGAACTTAAGTAGTAAACAGTTCATGGCCAGTTTTGTGGGTGATTTACAACCTACCTTCTTGGTTGTGCATGAAGAGAAAACATATGTTGTTTGTGATTATTTCAGGACCCAAACAACCAAGAGTGTGTTAACTCAGTAGACAAACCATTGATTAGGTCGTTCTACTCATGATGGTCATTGATGACAATAAAGACTCCGTTAAGGAAGACATGCAGTCGCCCGAGCTCTTTGGCATTCCCGACCTTAAGGCGGGTAGGTACAATAAGTATTCATAAATAATAAAAATTAAACATGTCTACATGCTAATGAAGAAATTTTTGAACTGAAGGTATAACACCTTATCTCTACCCAAATTTAAACAGAGAAAAGATTAGTACATTGGTACAAAAAAGATTAAAAATGGTGGTTTTCTAGCCGCCTTTGATTAACGTGTAGTCTTATATCCCAAAACAAAGAAGGCAAAGCCGTCTTCTAAGATTCAAACAACGAGCACTACTATTTCCCTTAGCCGCTCTTATAAACCATTACGAAGCATCTAAGAGGACGGCTATGGTAAATAGCCGCCCTTGTAGATGGTAACTTTTTTTAGTACATTATATTTAATGTTAATTCCCATCTAAATTAACCTGTTTCAATTATAACCCAGTCAGACAAATACATAAATTCAAAAAATCAAATTATATATATTGATAAAAGTGTATTACAAACACTAATAACATATATTTTTACCTATATTCCTATCTATCTATCTATCTAAATCCTAAACCATAAAAATTTAAAACACCACCAACCTTGTGCGTGAAGGCAACGGTGGTGGTGAAGAGGGATGACAACGACAACAGCGGCAACAGAGCAAATGGGGGCACAACGAAAATTTAAAGAACAACATTGAAGTCAATGAAATAGTAGGAATGGTGACCTTCACAACAATGGCATAAAAGAAACAAATAAGAGAAACCAAAAAATAAACAAAAAGCAATGGTAAAGAAGAAGTAGATAGCTCGAAAGCAACTTACCCAATGGCATGAAGAAGACAATGGCTTGAGGAAAACGAAGTGCCAAGACAAAAGAAATATGAAAAAGCGTAACTGGCGCATTGTGAGTTAGGGTAATAAAAGACTCTATTAGGACGAGTATGAGAAAAAGTTGCCTTCTTATCACAAAGCGCTTCATGTAAGACGGCGACTATGAGGTAAAGCTGCTCTCTTAAACAAAACGCTTTGTTGTAAGAAGGAGGTTTTACCTCATAGTCTCTTTCTTACACGAAGCGCTTTGTTGTAAGAAGGCAACTTTACCTCATAGCCGCCTTTGTAGAATAATTTAATTTAAAAAATGTCACCGTATTTTGAAGGATAGCGTCTGACTGTAAAAGCGTCTTTAATGTAATGTCGAAAAAAGTGTTTTTTCACTAGTGTTATATATATTGGTATCATTAGTAGTCTAAAGAGACATATTTGTTTACATATGCAAGAATTGGTTGAGTTGTTTTATAATTCCCTGGTAGGAATGAAATGCAATTACTACATTGGTTTCATAGTTATACTGCATTAATTGTCATTATGCTCTATATTAGTTTGCAAGTACTAACATAGTGCTAAAAATGCTAACCAATTTAGGCTTTATACCGTCTAAATTGAATATACTTCAATTTTTTCTATTATAGATGTATCAATGTAATAAACAAGCCTGAGTTTAAGCATTGTCTTTGAGAAAGGAATACAAAAGCTAGCTGAAACTGAGATGTGATGAAATGAATGCATGGTTGAAACTAACAGCTCAATCTACCTTTAGATGGAATATAAATGGATCAATATGAGAAGTTAGAAATGGAAAATTGGAAGAAGGAATCTTACAACAAGACAAAAATTTCAACGTCAAGAGCTTTTACTTGGACAAAAATCATCCATAAAAAATTGTGAAATTTTGAAAGCAATGAGAAAAAAAAAAAGTGCCATTAAATCATGTTTGTAACACTTTTTCTTAATATTATCATCATCCATCTCTTATTGTTCACAAAATGAGCTAAAGCTACACATCCTATATAAATTTTAGTGACTAGAAAGTAGTATTCGAAGAGTGTGTTAAAGGAAAAGGATAATTAAGTGTATATTTTATTTAAAAAATGAAGATGGAAATCATGATACATGTTGAGAAGGGCATTGGAAAAGTTGGAGAAGTGAGTTATTCATGATATTGATTTGGATTCCCCAATGACCATACGATAACTTATTTAAATGGTTCTTTAGCTTTTTAGCATTTGATGTCTAAAGAAAAGCTATATTCTCACTTAATAGTTTACATGCTTTAACTTTCAATTCATCTTCAAGCGTGCCACTATATAGAGGAACAAACTTCCATGTTCTTCACAACCATAGTTAACATCACCAAAAACTTCCATTTCTGTGTCTAGTAATTTCCTCAATTCTGCATCCACAAATCTTCATATTACCACAATAAACTCTTGGAAAGCATGCTTTTAAACACTTGGGGCAGTGTTCGCTTGAGGCATGAACTTAACTACATAAAGAAGAAAAGCTGAAACTCTGATCAACTAGCTACGACATTCATTGGACTCTTTTATATTGGTACGTATGCTTCATTTCATAAGCAAAGTTTCTTTGGCATGTAGATTGTGTTATTTAGAATTAATGGTAATAAACTAATTTAGGATTAAATATGATTTTTTTCCTCGTATTATAATATAAAATTGATTTTTTTAACCTAGTTTAAACTTTAGACCTCCTGAATATCTGTAGTAAAGAAATTATTAGAATGAGTTCTTAACAGTATTTATTTTAGGTAATAAACGAATTTTCAGTGTGAATCGACAATGATTTATTTAAATAGTTTCTTTAATTATTCAAAATGTCTAAAGTTTGAATTTGTAACGACAAAAATCAATTTCGCATAAAAAATATAAAAGGTGACGAACATATTTAATGTAATAATTTATGATTAAACAAAAATATTTTTTTTATATAAAATTAAAGGTAAACTTTCACTTCTTGTAATGAAAGATTAACCATTACATAATAATCTCTAGCATGAAAAATAAAATAAAAGGTTAACCATTAACTAGTTTAGACTTAAAATTTCTTTACCATTCATTTATTATTTGATATTGAAAGAAGGATGTTATTTATTATTGGTAGCTGTTTGAGTTCAAATTTAATTGGACTTCTTAAAACATATGTTATTTTAGCTTTTTAATTAACAAGTGTGAGATGACATTAATTATGCCTAAAGTGAAAATTGTTAATGTTGCATAATGAATTGATATTAATAATTATTGATGCTAAAACCAGCGAGTGACTATTTCTTTGACTAGTTTAATAGTTATCCCTAATTTTTAACAATTTTTAAATCTCGCTTGGGAATTTTGATTTTAAATAATTTATTTGATAACATTAGTTTCAATTAAGATAAGTTTAGAATTAATTTTAAAAAATCATCAAGTTCGTATTAAATTAATTTTTTTAATTTTACGTATTCTTTAAAAGTAAAATCACTACTGTGAAATAAACAGGTTCAGATGTGTATCCTAACGTCGACGTACCTGCGGAAGCTTCTAAGGTACACCATTTTTTAACTCTTACATTATTTCTATGCCGTTGGATATATTCTTTATGTAAATTGTTTATTAATTATTATATTAAACCAATAATTGTCATAAACTAATAAAAGGCAATATTATTTATTAATGGTGTTCTTCTTGTACTCAACGACTTCAAAAGTGGTGTGTACTATATAAGCATTTAACTACAGTTTCAAAATATAGTTATGATTGTTAGTTAAGAAAATAGTAGAATTGTTTTATCCTTTACAAGTACTTTATATAAGGTGGCATATTCTCCTTACAACTTTTAATTTGTACAGTGGTACGCTTTTGAAATACTGATAAAAAAAGTTTGAAGAAAAAGATCAAAAAGATCTCAAAGGAATGAATGATAATTTATATAGTGACACTATTTATTTTTTATCACTTTCTAATCATAGCAATGATTTATCTTTATATTTATATGTGTCAAAAAGAGGGAGAATTGTGATTCTAATTTTATCTTTTTAATCTTAATTATTTGTCTATAAAACTTTTAATCCAACAATCACATATTCAAGTGTATGGATACACCCCTTGAAAGAGATGTACCATAAATGCTAGTTTTCAGTTTTTATACAGTAAAGTTTCTTTAACACAACCAATAATAAATACATACACTTAACAAATACTTATAATAATATAATAATATTTTAAATTAAAAAAGTTTTTACCGGTTCGGCTGGGAAATATGTTGGTCTAGTAGAAACAATTAGAGGGTTTAATTTGGCGAACCTAGCATCGAAAAGCCATAGATAGGTCGGAGAGTCTTGACCCAAAAGTAGGAAAAAAGTGAAGGTTCAAGTACAAGATCGAAAAGAATGCATTGCATGAACATTGAGATGCCCAAGTGGACGAACAGCGTAACGAGTCTAAGGGCGGGATCAAGCTTGAAAGGAATGGACGGGCGTAGGCTTCATAGTTAACGCAGACCCCCCCTTGGATTCGATAAGAAGGAAATGAAGAACGGGAACTTTAGCTCTTTGTTTAGTTCCTTAGTCTTCCTACGACTTGGGGAAGCAGTTCGGATATGCTATTCTTGCCTGGAAGATGTTATACTCCAGAAGAGTTGGAACTCAGAAGGATTGTCGCCTTACTGCTTGACGAGAACAACCTACCAAAATCATCTCAAACCTCTCTTTTTCTTTTCTATTGCAATTTTTGGATTATTATTTAACGATAATAAAATATTAATTTATTGAAATTTGAACGGTATGTTTTCACCGTTTACGGAGATTTTATTTAAGTAAAAATATTAATATAAGTGAAGAGTTTTTTCAATGATGCTAAATTTTTTAATAAATTTTGGATTCAAGTTGAGATGACTTAATCATAAAAAAAAGTTATCTCTATTATAATAATGATGGTAAAAAAAAGTTTTATTGTTTACGATTTTTTATTCAATTCAAATAAGACTGGTTTCTGTGAGCTTTATAAAAAAAATTATACTCTTTCATTCATGATCTCATTTTTTACCAGCAAAGAAAGATTATATTGAGGATGTACAAGTGTGCTAGAGAGAAATATTACAAAGCAAAATTATGTTGTTCTAGTTCAAACAAACCATTGAAACAACTATTGTTTTTAAGATAAAAGTATTAATTCTTTCTCACTTTGCCTTAAACTAGAATAAGTTATTGTTAACATTTTTTCCGTGAAGTTTTCATAATTCCTTAAAATGTTTTCATTTATGCATGAAACAACGAGAATGTTTGAGGTAGGAGACAAGAAGGATTATGTTTGTAAGCTAAACATATCCTTGTATGGTCTGAAACAACCTCCTAAAAAATGGAACAAACAATTTCATGAGTTCATTACTAATATTGGTTTTGAAACTTGTGTGCACACACTCCTTGCTTCTCACTATAAGTTTAGTGATGAATAATTTTCTAGGAGGGTGGAGGAACAAATTTGTATGGGTGGTATTCCATATGAAAACACCATTTGTGATGTGCATGATGGTTTACGCTCGTCCTAACATAGCCTATGTTATGAGTGTTATTAGCAGGTTTATGTCAAATCTTGCACTAGCTCACTAACAAACTCTTAAGTGGATTATTTGTCTTTTGGAAGTGTTTTAGTTTTGGTGGAGCTAGATGATATGCTAGAGATGTTTCCACAAAAGGTTTTGTTGACTCAGACTATGTTGGGTGTTTGGACACCAAAAAAACTCATGGGTTATATGTTTATTGCTTATGGTACTGCAGTCAATTGGAAAGTCAATCTATAGAAGGTAATGACTTTGTCAATCACTAAAGCAAGTATATTTTCATGATAAAGACAATGAATAAAACTTCATGGTTGAGGGAACTAGCCAAAGAGTTGAAGGTGCAAGACTAGGTTATCACCATCTACTGTTACCACAACATTATACAATTATTTAAGAATCAACACTTCCCTGAAAGAACTAAACACATTGACATTAATTTGTATTTTGTAAGAGAGGATATTACTCGAGAGTTTGTTAAAATGACGAAGGTCTCAACAAATCATAATCTTTCTGATATGATTACAAAGGTTCTGTCAAACATCAAGTTCTTTTATTTCTTGGATTTAATTCAATGATTGGTAATTCAATCTATAGTGGGCTTAGTGGCGGGCAGTGATTCTCGCTTAAAAGATTTGTGTTGAGCCAAGGTGAAGATTTGTGAGGATTGACTTGGTGAAATCTTCTTAAGGCCCCTAGAGAGTGTATTGTTATAAATCTTTTGATAGTTCAAGATTGTTTGGTGGTTTAAGTGTGTCTTTCTTGACTAGTGTATTTGTCTTCATCAGTGGTCTATCTTTAGATTATTTGATGGTATCAAATTGTCTACCTCGCACCAGACCTTAACTTCCTATCTTCATCTATCTTTATAGAGTCTGCCTACTTCTTATTTCAAGCTCAATAGTGAAAGCACTGCTTGAGTGTCTTCTTCACTAGTTTAGGCGTGATTTATGGAAGTTGGTTATGACATTTATAATGTATAAATAGGACCATGTATTAGAAAATTTGTTTAACTAAGAGTTGTAAGTTCAACTATATAACAAAATTGTTAGTTAAACGAGAGTTCACTAAGAGAAACTTTGTGTTGTAATATCTGTTTTCATAATGAATTTTTTCCATGGATGTAGATTAAATTTTGTTAACATTTCAATTGAATCATGTTAATTTTTTTCTCATTGATTCGTCGTTTTCCTTTCTTGTTAACCTTCTAGGTATTTCTTTTGTCGGTTACTCTATTATCGTTTTCTTTGTTTGTTGGTAAACGGTTTGTAGTGAATTTGTTCGAGTTATTCCACAACCCACAAGAATAAGACAAACCAATAACAAATATTTTGTAAAGTGAAGTTATATGCCTAACTAATTTATTGATAAGCTCTAATACAATTTTAGAAAGTGAAGCTTATGCCTAACTCAATTAAACAAAAGTGGACTTTAAATCTATCTCAATCTTGCAAAATTGATTTTAGAAAGAGATGATGGTTGTGTCCACTTTTAAACGATGTGTGATCTCCAACACACACCTTCATATCGGGAACATAGAATGTGGGAATAGAAGGGGGTTCAATAATGGGTGACACGATAGATCCAACAAATCTCGCTAGGACAAACTCTGATAGCATTTTAGAAAATGAACTTTAAGTCTGATTCAACCTCACAAAATTGACTTGTAAAATGAGGCTTGCACCTCACTTACATATTAGAATTTTATCATATCTTTATTTAATTTGGGATCTCCAATAAATATTGAAAACTAAATTTTGTTTCCTCCAATATTGCTCCACTTCTTCTCTAGCCTATGTTTGGCCAATAAGCTTAGGCATTATACTATAAGGCTAGGGAATAGTCTAATCCACCAAAGTTTTAAGTGTTTCCTAAGCATACCTCAAAATACATACTATCTTTCCCTTTTTAAATGATAATTCATTCATTGTCCATGTTGCCAAAAAGAATGACCGAAAACAAGTTGTCTTATTTTGGCCACAAATAATATGTTTTTCATCCAGACAAAATGGACATTTAAGGTCCTCTTATTGCGAGACATTCATTTTCTTCATATTATCTTTAGTTGGGAGTTTGCTTTTAAGACACCTTTAAGTGAGACATCTAATTTCTAAGGGAACATTGATACTCCATAATTTGGATCAAATTGGTTGTAGTTGTGATCCCCACACAATGCCATGTAGAATTTTATATGTGTCGCTACATTGTATTGTCCATTTTTCTCCCATGTCTACACATCTTTATCATTTCTTCTTAGTTGAATATTATGCAACTCGTCCCAAACAAACCATCTCTTTCATCATTCTATACTTTATTCTCATTTATTATGTGCCTAAAAACCCATTTTCTTTATCACTTAGTTGTTCTGTACAAAGTTGAGGTATAGTCTCAAATAGATAACTGCTAATTAGTCCTCATATTTCTATTTGTCCAACCGAAAGTCAATATTTCTCTCACCCCTTACTTTTTAAGATATTTCTCTTTAGAACCAATTTGAGTTGTTTTTGTTAGAATATATGGCTTTAAACTAGAGGGGGGTGAATTGTTTAAAGAGGGTTTTCGAAAACTTTTAAGTCAAGAATGAAATTTCTTCGAGAATCAATTGATAAAGAAAATCAGTTTGCCAAACACAAAGCAAAAAGC
>Ga0123342_1010204_pt1 | contig 10863 bp, 6 predicted proteins | sample Turbeawhitnodule_FD_89960 | JGI IMG/M metagenome (GOLD analysis project Ga0123342, IMG submission 89960) | Root nodule microbial communities of legume samples collected from Mexico - Turtle bean Mexico white nodule | ecosystem: Host-associated > Plants > Roots > Nodule | place: Mexico: Nepantla... | reverse complement strand
GCCTGGTATCAGACTGCCTCTGGAGACGTACAAGCACTGGTTCAGATTCCTTCTTTTTCTTCAAGTCTTCTTCCTGGTGTTCAAGGCGGTAAAATGGATCTGCAAGCTTACCCCTCTCTAAAAAAAATTAAATATGAAGATAGTTAGCTAACTAACCACAACATTTCAGTTTGCTAAAGAAAACATTCAATCCATTAAGACAGCCATTGGCCACTAGGGTCTGATAGAATGCTCTCCCTGCTTCTAAAACAAGGTTGCTGACTGCATGCACTAACACATTCAGGCTAGCAGAAGAAAACACATACTGCTAAAAAAACTTTCACTAATACTGTAATACACACCTTCATCGGCATGCAATTCAAAAGTTTTGGCATCCTCAATATCAAAATCTTAAATTTGAAGTAAACATATATTGCTAAGAAGTTTTCACTAATACTGTAATACACACCTTCATCGGCAGGCAATTCAAAAGTTTCGGCGTCTTCAATATCAAAATCTTCAGTTTTTTTCTGGGCCCCACTAATAATGAGATATTCACAATTCTTAGGATCAGTCTGAATGACGATCTCATGTTTGCAGCAAGCAGACTTCATAGTGAAGTTCCATATCTGAAGGACCAATAAACAAGTATTAGATAATCAAACAAAAAGGTATAAGGCAATCAACACCAACATAATAGTGGCAAACTAAACAAAATATAACTATTTGCAAGTTATATCAGGTCCACCCTTTAAATACCAAAATCGTAGAATTAATCACATGTACTGAAAAAATAATTTAAATTCAGATGCATTTGTAGTCAACCTTAACATACCTTTGTTGAGTAATAATTCCCAACTTGCTTTTTCTCTGCATTGAACCGAACACCCTTTGCAATCATTGAATTGCATCCTCCACACCATATATTATAAGGCATCTCAAATCTGAAAGTAGTTTAGCTAGTTAATATCAAACTAAATATTAAAGAAAAACAATATCAACTTGGTATCTTTAGCAAACCAATTTAAAAACAGTTAGATGAATGAGATATTTCACAACAATTTTCAAAGCTTCCATATACACCAGACAAGTTTAGGTATCTCATATCTATCATATTGTTATTCAACATCGACTAAAGAAGATCAAAGTACAGTATATAAGTAGGGACAAATATTATAAATCTGCATGAACAAGTTCAAGCATGTATTGTTTTATACATATTCAGTTCAATCACAAGGCTTCATTAGAACAAGCTAATAATTCATAGCATCTATCAAAATACTTTCAATTTTTGTTATTTTGTACACCTGATTGCACATAGTTTGTCCATGTGCTTGATAAAAAATATGCATCAAATACTACACAGGCTTGTCATTCACATTCATCTATCATTTCCTTTTCCAGACTACAGAACTTCAAGAAAGATATTGTAGTGGAACATATAATTGGGATCCTTATTCACCAAAGGCAAACAGTTAATATTACTAAATGGTTTCTGTAGCTACTTCTGATTACCTTATAATCAGGATACCCTGATCTAGTTTTCTTGCCCTCTCCCGCAAGGCATGCTGACCATGAAACTTGTTCAGTGAACCCTGAAAAGGAACAAAGTATATTAGTCTCTTGATACTTACAACTTTTGAGTTACATGAGAGCTTAATGACGCCTGTTATTCAAACATACCTGACTCGGTTCCCATTCTGGAGGATAGTAAAAGTTGTCTGCTCTAGCAGCCGCAAGCGAAGACTGTAACAATCCAATGAGAGCAAACTCAGTATACCAGGAAATTAGCAGACAACAAATAGGCCAATTCATAAGAAGCATCAAGTCCCTCTTAAGCCAAGAAACAGAATTAAAACAGACAACCATTAAGCCACAACCAATCAATTGTCTTACGAGAGCAGAATCCATAGTTTCCTCAAGAAAAGCAGTTCTATCAAACATTAATACACATGCATATTAGCCACAAACATGTTCTATTAGCTTACGTCTATCAATATGCCTATTATTTTTCCCTTTTACAAAATTTGACCGTGAAAACGAAGGATTTTCAATATACAGATTAAAATACTGTCAATAAAGGTTCTCAACATAACAAAAAAGAACACCAATGAAACAGCCTAATCCAAACATAAGATACATAATTGAATCCAGAAATTAAGAAGCACGGAATAGAACAAACCCTAATCGTGAGATCGTATGACTATAAAACACGTAAAAAAAATTAAAAATAACAAAACTCGCACCATTGTTGTTTATCTTCTTCAGAGACTATGAAGCTTTTCCCGCGGAATCTAAAATTCTTCACTGATCAGAAAATTTCGATCGGAATAAACAAAATTTGTTCCTGTAAGGTGTAATTGTATATAAATAGTATTTGCCGAGTCTTTCGGGTCGGGTAATATGCTGACCCGATTAAGTAACAATAACTTTGGGAATTGGGGTTGTGGGGTCAAAACGACAACGTTTCGTAAAGGCTGGTAAAATTAGAGGGAAAATTGGATTATTATGAGAGTTTGGTTTACATGATCTGTGAAGAAAAAACAAAAAGACTTATTTATATAATCTTGCACTTGAGATAACATTTTTTTAAGATTTAATAATATAATATATCATTATTTATATATATCAACTTATTTTTAATATTTTTTTCATTTTCTTAGTTATTATGAAAAAAAATCCAAAAACACTATTTGTAAATGTTCAGATCAGTTTAGGATGAGTCAAAATTAAGATAATTTGTAAATATTTTTCTTTCAAAATTAATTAAAGTTATTTTAAAGATAAAATTATGATTAGATAAATCTCAAAATAATGTTTTCAATTTGATAATCTTGGACTATTTTTTAAAATTTAATAATATAATGTATCATTATTTATATATAACAACTTAAAAGTAGTTGTTTTTTCAATTAAGGGTAGAAAGATCCTTTTTGAAAAAACCATGGGTTGCAGGAAGAAAATCCCCTGCCGAGTGAACACAAATAGGTTGAATCATTTATGAGATTTAAAATACAAAAAAATTATTTCAAATGTTCTTTTCTAAAAATGTATTTTTTAATTTCAAATTTCCATGTCTAGAACGAAGGATAATTTTAAATTTTCCAAAATTAATTAGGTGTAAGTTCAAAATAATTAGATTAATCCACTGCAACTTTAAAACAATATTTTATAAATTAATTATATAATAAAAGACACCTTTTATGTTTCTAAAATATTGAAAACGTATATTTTTATTAAACATTAAACAGTTACTTTATGGAATATTGATAGATGGGTAAGAGGATAACGTAAAGCATTAGTGTTTTATCAGTTTCTAAAACATCGAAAGGCCAAACAAAATACCAAGCGATGTGGGACCTGACTTTATTGCACCACTTTAAGGCATTTGTTTTTGTTTCTGATGAACATGGTTCACTGTTGGATCATTATTATCGTCCAAGTTAACAACATCTACCCTGTTGAAAACTTGGTAGTATTTCAAAAGATCTGAAGGAATAGACCTTACCGACACTAAGTGCCATCTCACGCGGTTACAAGTTTCTTTATCAGCAACTGTTGTGTGGATCAAGTGGGAGTTGAACAAGGTCTTTATTAGCCACTTGTTTCAAGCCTCTTTATTGCACTTGTATCATAACATTAAGATATTCAACATCTTTGTCTTTTCCACTCACTTTTTCATTGGCACTCAAAATGAATATACTCTCATCCACAACATTAGGAGGGTTACTCACTGAAAGCATTTATTGATTTGGATGCTTCCACTTTGGTTATGGAAACAACTTAACTCCCTTATTTCTCTTCCTGTTTTCCACATTTTAGTACAAATAAATTTTCAGCCGTAGACAAAGATATTGAAGATGGGATTTTTTAGCACTATAACAAGTTCTTTAGGATTTGGAGTGGGAACTTCCATTGGGCTAGTGGTTGGCTACTATTTGTTCATATACTTCCAGCCAACTGATGTTAAGGTTCAGTTTTTTTCTTTCTATTATTATTCTCTTGTTTATTCTTTCTTTCTTAAATTTTTGGTTTGAAAGCTAACTTCTGGTTTTTACATTTTATTTATTTATTTGCATAAGCATTAATACTGTAGATTTCTTTGATAAAAACAGAATGTCTTCCTTCTTCATGGAATAGGAAATATGTTTAGATGTTTGTCATATAAGATTCACTTCACTCTCTGGTCTTGGTTTTTTTTCTGAGTATGATTGTAGCCTGAACTCTGATCTTATGACATTAATTGTAGATGAATATGTTGTAATGAAGGTTCTACCTTGAGGAAAATGTAATTGTTGTTTTGAATACAACTAAATTTGCTTTTCTCTGGGACAAATTTTGTTATCCCATTTTTTCATGTAAACTTTCTGCTGTAGTATTTCCTGGTTTTGGAACATTGAGAGGAATTTCTAAGAAAGCTGAAACTCACCATTGGAGAAAGAGGGGTATTTTAAGGTGGACAAATTCAAATTAGATAAACACAAAGGACCAGATAGTTTTATGTTTAAGGGAACTGACATTGTATTGAAATACTCTTCTAGTTATTGTCTCACATTTCAAATTATGGCATGCTTGATTTCAGGATCCAATAATTCAACCCTTGGTTGAGATAGATCCCAAAACTCTACAGCAGCTGCTTCCAGAGATACCCTCTTGGATTAAAAATCCAGATTATGACCGTGTATGTTAGTTATTCTTTACAGTTATATACCCTATGTACAAGTGTTTATCCTTTGAACCAGAAATGCATTGTATGTTCTACAGAAAATTAATAATACTTTTATGTTTGCAGCTTGACTGGCTCAATAAATTCATTGAGTATATGTGGCCTTATCTGGACAAGGTACCTATGCACACTTTTTATTGATTTTCAAAATTTCTCTCATGTTTGTAGTGTTTGTGCAACTACTTTGTTTAGCAATTTTCAGTACCTACAATTCAATCTTCTTAGGCAATTTGCAAGACTGCAAGGAGTATAGCAAAGCCCATTATTGCTGAGCAAATTCCAAAGTACAAAATTGATTCAGTTGAATTTGAAGAACTTAGCTTGGGTTGTCTGCCACCAACTTTTCAAGGTTGATCTCTCTCTCTCCACACAGAGACACACAAAGTATGAGTATTACGTATGAGTAGCATGAATCTGGTATGTACAGTGTTACAGATATTGCTTGAACTGTGTACTTGCACACTAAGTATATATGAGAAAGAGTGTCTTGCAAACTCGCCATCACTTCGTCCTTCCGGTCTATCAATTCTTTTGTTCCTCCGTTCATGTCTACTCTCTCGATCACTCGTGTTTACTGTAATTCCTCTCGATCTCTCAACGTGTAATATGATACTGTAAGAATATTTCGAAGTTTAAGTCAGTGTTTTGTCTTAATTAGCATTCAAAAAAACCAAAAACCAAAAACTAAAATAAACATTATATCTATTTATACTACTTGGTAATGGTATGTCATATCACTATAATCTTTCTGTTTATCTCACATTAACTGATTTTTATGCTTAATTAACTTTATTCGTGTATTTATGCGTGTCCCTTATTAATACTGATATATGTGTGTCTTTCCACGTAATATTTCCACTGACGTTAACCTTTATCCATATCTTCTTTCGGCCTATCGGCATTCACATTTTCTACCTAACCAGTTCAAACTGCAAAATGAAATCATTGTCACAAGAAGTTTCATGGTTCCATATTTTTTTACACTTGTCCCTGATTACTCTTTCAGGTAATATAAGAAATTTAGATTGATTGATGTTAATTTTCTTCTGAATATATGCCAGGAATGAAAGTCTACACTACTGATGAAAAGGAGTTGATTATGGAACCATCAGTGAAGTGGGCTGGGAATCCTAATATTACTGTTGCAGTTAAAGCATTTGGGCTTCGAGCCACAGTCCAGGTATATATTAGTACTTCATGACCTTTTTGAAAATAGAATGTATGGTTTCAACTGTGTTGGCAGATTTTAAAGTTTTCAAGTAATATTCATACACTTTGTTCTCACCCCATAAGGAGTATTTATCCTTCTAAACAATCTCAGGTTGTTGATCTTCAAGTATTTGCTGCTCCACGTATAACTCTGAAGCCTTTGGTTCCAAGTTTTCCATGTTTTGCCAATATTTACGTGTCTCTCATGGAGAAGGTGTGTGTGATGTCAAACTCCTTATAACTAAATTTCATTGTAGCTCTTACAAGGACAAATATAATCTATGCAATTATGTTCTGATATCTTTGCCTCTTCTTCCTCTTTGTTGACTTGAATCTCTTGATTGAAGCCTCATGTTGATTTTGGACTAAAACTTTTTGGAGCTGATGTAATGTCTATTCCTGGTGTTTATAGGATTGTCCAGGTAAGCATATAGCACTTTCATGTCCTCTAAACTTCAAATAACTGTTTATGTCTAGTCATTATTATGCTGACCAAGTTTTAGTATTGATTTCTCTTCCTCATTTTTACCTTTCAGGAAACCATTAAGGATCAAGTTGCAAAAATGTATCTATGGCCCAAGGCCTTAGAGGTTCAAATAATGGATCCAACAAAGTATGTATAATCTCATCCTTTCATCAATCCTATAAATTAGTGTTGAACTAGCTAATTTTGTTTGGTTTGTGATCAGGGCCATGAAAGTGCCAGTTGGAATCCTTCATGTGAAAGTTGTGAGAGCAGAGAAGCTTAAGAAGAAAGATCTACTAGGGGCATCAGACCCTTATGTGAAACTGAAACTCACAGAAGAGAAACTTCCTTCAAAGAAAACAACCGTGAAATACAAGAATTTGAATCCAGAATGGAATGAGGAATTCAATATAGTTGTCAAAGATCCAGAATCTCAGGTCTTGGATCTAACTGTTTATGATTGGGAGCAGGTAAGTAGTCTTAAGAAGCAATTCTAGATTCATAAAACTGGATTTCAGACTTCTTTTATGACACTCTCATGAACTCTCAAGACTGAAGAATATTTTCATTGCATAGTAAGTTATGAGACTCCTACACACCTCTTAAAGACACACGTATCGAACACAATTCTTGCACGGTTTTAACCAAATTTTAAAAAGAGAAATACATTAGTTTTCTAAAAAATCAAACTTATTCTATAAAATTTTATTATGATTATAAAAATAAGGAACAAATCATTTTTAATCAGTCATGAAAAACATCTTTCTACTAAAAAAAACTTAAATATACTTGTGCACATAAATCTTTATTCTCAATTGATATAATTCATAGATATGTGTCCCCGTGTCCTACATTTTAGAGATTATATGTATCTTTGTGTCCGTGTCGTATCAGTATATATGTCAGTGTCTATGCTCATAGATAGGAAGTTTCCTATTACTCATTTTCAGGCATGATTTTTCTTTCTTTTTTGCATAGATTGGCAAGCATGAAAAAATGGGTATGAATGTGATTCCATTGAAAGAGATTACTCCTGATGAGCCAAAAGTAATGACTCTTGATTTACTCAAGACCATGGATCCCAATGATCCTGAGAATGAGAAGTCACGTGGACAGCTCACTGTAGAAGTTCTATACAAACCCTTTAAGGTGGATGAGTTACCTCTCAATGCAGAAGAGTCCAATGGAATAGAAAAGGCTCCTGAAGGAACACCTGCCAATGGTGGTTTACTTGTTGTTACAGTCCATGAAGCTGAAGATGTTGAAGGAAAACACCACACAAATCCCTTTGCACGGCTGCTTTTTAAAGGAGAAGAGAGAAAAACCAAGGTATTATACACTTATGAACTTTGATCTATTACCATCTCTCTTGTCATCATTCTTTAGTTCTTTTTTCTGTCATTAAGGTGTCTATGTTTCCTCACTTGAAACAGGAAAAGAACCATTTTCTCATATTTAATGATGTATCTTTGCCTTGTGCATAAAAGCACCATGTGTATCTTCTTACTGAACTCAACTACTATAAATAAACCTCTCCAATGATTGCTGCATCAGTTTTTTTTAGAGTTTGAATGTAGCATAAAATTTGACTATTTCTCGGGACAAAACTCTACAGCATGTAAAGAAAAATAGAGATCCAAGATGGGGTGAATCGTTTGAATTTATGCTTGAGGAACCTCCTGCAAATGAGAGACTACATGTTGAAGTGCAAAGTGTCTCCTCAAAGCTTGGCCTTCTGCATCCTAAGGTAAAAATGCACTATTCTAAGATTATTTCATCTTTATCCTAAGAGTATGTTAAGAAAATCCATAAATTCATTTATAAAAACTCTTTGGGTTGTCAAATTATAATTTTTCTTTAAACCTTGTTAATCAGGAAAGTTTGGGCTACGTGGAGATAAAATTGTCTGATGTTGTTAACAACAAGAGAATCAACGAGAAATATCATCTTATTGACTCAAGAAATGGAAGGATTCAAATTGAGCTTCAGTGGAGAACACCCTGATGATGGCATTGCACTCACAAATTTCCAAAGTACATAATAATTGTGTAAAGCACTCTTTCTTCTGATAAGGTTTGGATGAAACCTCTCAAACTTGATGAATCTCTGAGACACTGAGAAAATACCAAGTGTTGCTATTCTATTGTTGATAAACAGAATAACACCAGTGGCTCCATTCTACTGATATTTAAGTTCTGTTCATCTGGTTTATGCAAACAAAGTAACAGTAACATATAGTTAATACTGTTATTGTTAGATTGCAAAATGCAAAACACTGTGTCCACCCAGAATACAATTTGTTTCATATGATATATATTATATATAGTCTATTTTATATAATCTATTAGATATAACATATTACATATAATTAATTATTCAAGTAGAAAGTGGTTATTAACACTTGTTGCTTCATTTAATTAATTGTTTTTAGAAACAGTGATTAAATGGGGGTGTATGTTTGAGGCATGTGTATATTATTGATTATCCACTTATAATAATCAATTATTTATTTATGATAATTAACCATTGCTTTTAAGATTCAAGCAATTCTTAAAGACTTAAAAAATAAATTATATTTAAATTTGATTGATTGATTTGTTCTTCATGCTATTTGTCAACATTTTTCAAAAGATTAATATAAGTATGCTCAAAGTTCAATCATTAAACCTTTAAAATAAAATCTAAAACCACACTATGTATTTCAAAGAATAATACATATTCATTTTATCATAAAAATTGTCACTAAATAAATGATATCTTTAAAATATATATAAAACTAACTTTGATAAATAAAAGGAGACATTTTCAAAACAATAATTTCACAATGTATTTAAGAAATCATCAATATTTCTACATACATAACATCTACGTATATATAGATGTTGTAAACTCTTAAAGATGATGTTAAATATTCTTAATAACAATGTTAATAATCTAATATACTATAATTGACTACCTAAATTAATCACCCCTATTAAGTTACAATTTTTCATAAATCACTAATAAAAACATCACAAACAACTAATTTATTTATTTTTTTAAAATAATGTGAATAATCACTAGCTAATATAGTTAAATTAATACATATCATATTATTCAATTAAAATTTGTAGATTATTATACAATGATGATATAGGGTGTATTTGATAAGATCAATAAGTTCGGTATTAACCTATTTAACTAGGTTATAAGTTATTTAGTTAAAATTTGTAGATTATTCTACAATGATGATATAGGGTGTGTTTGATAAGATCAATAAGTTAGGTATTAAATTATTTAACTAGGTTATAAGTTATTTAGTTAAAATTTGTAGATTATTCTACAATGATGACATAAGGTTTGCTTGACAAGATTAATAAGTTAGGTATTAACTTAATTAACTAGGTTATAAGTTATTTAGTTAAAATTTGTAGATTATTCTATGATGATGATATAGACTGTGTTTGATAAGATTAATAAGTTAGGTATTAACTTATTTAACTAGGTTATAAGTTATTTTTTATAAACACAAATATTTGTTCAGGTAAAACTAGGATGTTTTAGGAACTTTTAACTAATTATCTTTTATGTTTTAATACATTATTTCTTATCATTCTTATTTTTTTTTTTTACTTATTAGTAACTACTTCAATATTATAAAAACGACTAATTATTGCACTATTTGTTAAATTCTTTTTTAATTTTGTAAGTATCTCAAATTTAAAAATTATTAAAATTTTTAATAATATAATGTGAAATTATACATAATAAAAATTACAAAAAATAATATAAAAATAATTTAAATTGAAAAATAAGAAAATTTAAATTTCTCAAAATAAATAATAATTAATTTAATTAATATTTGATAGATAAACTAATTTCAATAAAATAAATTATTCGAAATAAAAAATAATTAAAAAAAGTACTAATTTTGTTAATAATAATAATTTCTTAAAAATACATTATATTATAATATTTTACATTTATTAACCAATTTATTAGCTGATTTTATCAAACACTTCTTACTATTTCTATAAAATAATTTATTAAATGAACACTTACAAGGGAATAGCATATTTTAAACTAGTTTTGCAACCTGTGTTGTTCAATGAAAGTTAATTATGCAGAAATTGGAAGAAAACGGCTTTTAAAGTTCATGTTGTTATCCTGGTCCCATTAACTCCTAACAACTTCTGGCGTGGCACGTGTTACTGTCCAACCTTCGCACCAATAGAACAAATTCAAGAAAGAAAGAAAAAAAAAGAAAAGAAAAAACAAATCTGCACCAAATATTTGGAAGAAGTAAAACGTTGCTTCCTCATATTCCCTTCCGCTTTGAAAATTCGCAGAAGTCACAAAACCAAACTCTCTCTCCCGAGCGCCAAGCACCGCCCGCAAAACCCCAATTCCCATTCTTCGCGAACATTCGAGAATTCTCGCGAACCGTCGCGGTGAAGCTCCTCCGTTCCCTCGTTGAACCAGAGTTAGGGTTTCGATTCGATTC
>Ga0123342_1010202_pt1 | contig 10864 bp, 9 predicted proteins | sample Turbeawhitnodule_FD_89960 | JGI IMG/M metagenome (GOLD analysis project Ga0123342, IMG submission 89960) | Root nodule microbial communities of legume samples collected from Mexico - Turtle bean Mexico white nodule | ecosystem: Host-associated > Plants > Roots > Nodule | place: Mexico: Nepantla... | reverse complement strand
ATATTTCAAATTCTTGTAAAAGTGTGATTGTAAACTCTTCTTGATAGGGTTTCTTGAAGAGTGTGTGTGCTGAAATAGTGTTTTTCAGCAAGTGTGCCAAGTTTCTTGTAGGGTTCAAGAACAGTGGCTATGTAAGTGTGTTTAGTACGTTTTGTTTAGTGGATTTCACCTTGGATTAGGTGAGACTGGATGTAGCTCATTTGAGTGAACCAGTATAACTGTTGTGTGTTCATTTCTTTTCATCCCTGCACTCGAATTCTTGTTTATCTGTTAATTTGCCAGAATTTGAATCTGTTCAATTAAAAATAAATATGTTCTTTCTGGGCTTGTTCATACAGTTCTTATTTTCTGGAAAATCAGTTTGGTTCTGTGAAGAAGATATATGATCTGTTGAATACAGATGAAACAGTTTGATTGTGATAGGTTACTCAATTGGTTGACAAGCTAATAATTGAACCTTTATCACTTGCTTAAAAATTGAAGGTCACTGTTTTAGCTGTTCACAGTTTTCTCTTTAAAATCAGTGTGTGTGGCTTGCAAATTAATTTGCATAACCTCAAGAATAACTTGGCTGATATAAACGTTTTTAAACATAAACAGTGTCAAAATAAATCTGTTCATTGCCAAATAAATCGATTTATTTTCTGTGTACTGTGTTAAAATCTAATTCTGCACGAAACTTTTAAAATCTACATCCTGCTTCTAATTCCACAGTTCCTTTCTCCTTTTAATCTTCTATTTTTGGTCAACAAATCCTTCATAAAGCTAGCATATGTAGGCATTTGTTTTAAAACTTCAGTGAAAGGAATATTTATCTCTTGTTGTTTCATAATTTCATAAAATCTGATAAACTGTCCTTCTATATTCTTCCTTGAGGGAGCATGTGGGTAAGGTAAATCTAGAATTGAAGCACTCTTTTTTCTATTATCATTTTTTTCTTTTCTTCCTTTACACTCTCATTTTTTTTCTTTCTCATTTTCTTTTTCCTATTCATTCTCAATTTTTCTTTCCTCAATTTTTTCTCTTCATCAACAATGAAATTATCACCAATCCCCTTCCTTATAACTATTCCACTTCTAGTAGTGACTGACTTACATTACTCCTTGGGTTTCTCCAGTTGTTGTGCAATTTGTCCCATTTGTGTCTCCAAACTTTGAACAATAATGTCAAAGCTCTTTTGATTTAACAATGTTGTTTGCATAAATTTCTCCAAGGTATCCTTCAGTTTGCTTATTATCTCTTGGGATGAAGGATATAATGGTTGTTGTTGTTGAAATGAGTCTTGCTTAAAACTTTGATTTTAATTGCTTCTCCAACCTTGAGAAATTTTGTTGGAGAACCCACCTTGCCTTCCCTGATTTCTCATATAATGAGCTTCTTCTTCAGATGAATTATTTTGATAAGAATAGTGCCCATTGGAATGATCACCTCCACACAAATCACACCTTATTGGTTGACTCTGGCCTTGAAAAGCTTGCTCAACTTTTAATTGTTGTGGCAATTTAGCCATTTGTGCAGTTAATGCTTCCAATTGTTGTGTTAGAATTTTATTTTAGGCCAAAAGTGTGTTTGAAGTTGGGCTAAAATCTAAAAGCATCTTGGTATCATATTTCAAACCCATGATTTGGGCCTTTTCTCAACATCATTTTAAATCTATCCCATGTCTCACAAAAGGCTTTGTCTACTCTTTGTCTGAACATAGAGATTTTAGACTTTGCTTTGATGTAGCGAGATAATGAAAAAAATCTTTGCAATTTTTTTCCTTTACATCCTTCCAACTAGTGAGGCTCTGGTTTAGCTACGATTTGAGCCATTCTTTTGCCTTTCATACCAATGAAAAAGAAAATAAACACATATAAACATTTTCAAGATCATCTGAATGAAAGCCAGTTGTTCCCACCAATTCATAAAATGTAGACAATTGCGAATATGGATCCTCATGATCCATTGCTGTAAATTGATGGGTACTGATAAGAGTAAGGAAAGTGGGTTTCATCTCCAAGGCCCTAGTGGTAGCAAGTATTTCAATACTAGAAAAATGCTTTGACCCTGCTGCATGGCATAATCTCCAAGGGTTCTCCTAGGAGGTGATGCTTACTCTTCTGCAATGTTGTTTTCCTCCTAAAAAATATTAATGGGAAAAGAATAACTGGTTGAGGATTCCTCTCTAGTGTCTCCTCTTTCTTTTGTCTTTGTCTTTCTGTTTCTTTTAGCTGTCCTTTCAATATCTGCTTCAAATAATAATTGGTCTTTGGGAATTTGACCTCTTAATATCATATAAGATAGGTAATCCAAGGGTTAGTAGCATAAGGATTCACTAGCAGTAAACAAAATAATTTTTTAAAAAAAAACTAAATTTGAAAATAAAAAGAATAAAATAAATTCAAATTAAATATGAAAATAAAATAAAAACAAATATGCAATTAAAATAAAATAAAACAATAAAACAGTAAACAAAAATAAATAAATAAAAGTCAGAATATTCATAATCTTTGCAAATTTGTATTAAAAAATTCAATTATTCCCCGACAACGGCGCGAAAAAGTTGACGACTACTTTACGGCAAGTGCACCATATTTTCAGAAGTAATAATTTGTTCCTAAAAATGGATATTGAACCCACAAGGAACAATTGAATAATCAAGTAAAAGATTCACTAAATAGAAAACAAAATAATAAAGTTTGTTAGGAGTTTGTTATGATTGCAGTGATTAAAAAGAAAACAAGTCAAAGGGTTTGTTGGTTCAATTGGGAAAATTATGTTTGGGGCTTATCCTTTTTACTCTTTTGTATTTTAATTAGCATGGTAAAATTCTATCATTTTATTGTAAGAGAGTCTCCTAAATATCAATTCCTCGCATATTTATAAAAACTTCTTATCATTACGATTAGACGTTGATAACAGTTAACATTTCAAATTTATTCCTAACATTCAAATATGTTAAGCATTTTCATTTGAGTAAAAAACGTAGAAGTACTTTCCAGTCAAATCTAAAGATCTAGAACATAGAAACAAGCATTGCAAATAAAATGACAATATCAATCATCAATCAAGAACAAAATATTATATTTAAATATCACCTTAATACATAAGAGTTTGAACAAATTACTCCCAATCTCAAATGGAACTATTACAAGCATGGAAAACAAGAAAAGAAGATCCAAGATATTTCTCCTTGACGACTACCTCCTCTAGGGTTTCTAACACATTCTATTCCCCAGTTGGATTCTAATCCACTCAATGATGTTTAGGGTTGTGCCTCATGCCTCATATTTAACCTGGTTAGACTTAGGCTAAGTGACATCTCGTCTAGGTGTTATTGGGTGAGTTGCACAAAAGAAAGCCCAACGTCACTGGAGAGATCTCGTCTAGGCACGATTGGGATCGCTTGAGCGAGCTTGGGTGACTGTTGGAGCATTCCAACTTTCCCTTTTTAGCTTTGTTTACTCTTCTTTTGCCCTATTGTCTTCATTCTTCCCTAGAATCCTGAAATTAACACAAATGTGGGAATCAATCGTTCTAATTCTAATTATAAACATAAAATATGTAAAAAGGTTTAAATTCATAAATTAGGGGTTATATTATAGTTATTTTATCAATTAATTGTTAGAATTAATGGCTTAAACAAAAGGGGGTGGGGGTTAATTGTTTGTCAAAAGATTTTCGCAAAGATTGAATAAGAATGAAGCTTTATCAACAAACACAGATTAAGAAATCAAGGAAGCCAATCAAACAATGTAAAAGAAACTGTTTTGCAGAATTTCAATCGGTTGAAACTTCGTTTTAACCGGTTGTTTATGGCAGCAACAAAAGAAGAATTAAATCGAACAATTTATGAGGAGTGAGAGAGATAGAGATTACTCAGCCAATTTATACTGGTTCACTCAACCTTAAGCTACATCTAGTTCCCAGAACAACCACTGGGTTTCACTAGTAACCAATCACATATTACAATACACACAATCACAAGAGATGTGATCTTGATACCACAAGAACCACTCACCTTCTTTGCTACACCATACACCCTTAGTCCGAACACCCTCTGACTTTACAGGTTTTGACACACTTCACAATTTTATAAAAGAACAAATACAAGAATCATGAAAAGAACTGATTACACCTGAATTTACAGGAATCACAGAACTCCTAAGATTTGACCTTGAACCAGTGCACAACTATTTAGCAATCTTGCAAACCTTTGAAAAACTTTTCTCAAAATCAATCTCAATCTCATTGTATTTGATATCTTTATTTTATTTTTTGTTTTGAAAGAAAAGCCATATTTATAGCTCTAAAAACTAGCTGTTCTAGGTAGCAATCATGAGCCAAAACAGTTTTGATTCAATTATAAAATAGATTAACAGGTTTTTAAAAAGCTGTTATGAAATGTGACAATCAACCTGTTGAGAAGTCGTTTTAACCGGTTGAATTGGTTAGATAGTTATTGAACCAAGTGAAAAACAGTTTTAAAACCTTCAAACAAGCTAAGTGACAAACAACCGATTATTTCGTGGTTTCAACCGGTTGTTTTACTCTTTGCTTAGAATATTTTTTTTTCTTTTAAAATAGATTGAGCTAGCTTGTGCAAGGGACTAGGAATGATTTTTACAAGAATTCTAAACACCCTAGACTAAGCTCAAACCAAAAGCAGCATAACTTCAACCTTCGCCATAGATTTGAAACATCAAAGATACCATGTTCTACAATCTCCCCCTATTTGATGGAGACAAATCCTTGGGATGCTTTTTGGAATGTTCTTGTTTAGAATCTTGTATAACATGCATTCATAAGAAAACATAGAAATAATGGATAATCTATTCCAGTTAATCAGGCACCACAAACTAGTTTCCACTAAGTGATTTCCAAAGAGGAACATCAACCAAATCAATGTAAGAAACCAGTCAAACATGCATAGGTGCAGCACAAAAAAACAATCGGTTATTTCGTAAGAATAACCGTTTAAAATTTGTATAAGAGTTTCAATTAAATCAAAAACTAGTTATAGCAGTTGTAGCAGTAGTTATAACAATGTTCAAAAACAGAAAATAGGTGCAGATAGGTGTAGATATTTAGAACTTTACATATCCCAAACACTTCTCCCCCTATTTGTCTTCACAAATAGACTGAAAGAAGGATTAAAAACAACATAAAAGAGAGAAAAAGAAAATTGTTCAGAGACATAAACCAACAATTTTAAATGAAGGACACCAGCTTCCTTCAATCATTCTTGCCATATTGTAGGTCTAGAAGTTGGTTTTGAACTTCTTCGATCTGCTCATCCAAGGTTTGGAACCTTGAATCCATATGGTGAAACCTTGACTCACACAATTCATGAAGATTTCTCTTATTTTCAGCAAAGGTGTCCATACAACTTATCATTAGCCTCTCAAAAGGAGACATTGAAGTCATCCTTTCTCCCATGTGACCATCACTAGGATCAGCTTCATGAGTCTCAACAGCAGGTTCCTCTTGATTTTGCTGCAGCTTCAGGTTCTTCACCATCATTGATTCCACTAGGGCCAGCTTGGTCACCATCCTTACTTACCCATCTCCCATCAATCTTGGAAAACCCCATCTTGCTTAGAGATCCACTATTGATCTCACTTAAAGGCTTTATAATTTCAGCCAATTCTTCTTCAATATCTACTTCAAAATAATGTAGAAATTTAGAAATCAATATGGTATAGGGATAGTGGAAGTCACTTAACCTTATGGCCTTTTGCATATGATCTTTGATGATGTGAATTCAGTTGAGCTTTACTTTGTTCATGATGCAGTAGATTAACAACAAGTCTTCTTCGGAGAGAGTAGAATGATTGCTCCCCCTTGGTATGATGATCCATGACATAATGAAGGCAATGAGCCTTTCATCAAGTTTCAGCCCTAAAACAGAAAAGTTTCTTACCTTTGAGAGGGGGTTCTTGAGACAAATATTGTAGAATTGCATCTTGTTGAACTCTTATGTCGCCCTAAGATTGCCTTTGTTAATCCTTACTCCAGAAAACTTCAACTCAGTTATGGCAGCCCACACATCATTGGTGATAACAATGTCTACCCCCTTCACATGAGAGTTAAAAGTGTCACAATTGAATTGGAGGTTGGTGTAGAATACCTTCACCAAATCTGGATAGATGTTTCCAGAAAGCTTAATGAATCTGTTTAGCCTTTGCTCCTTGAGAAGACTTCTCACCACAGTCAAATTTTGTTGCTTCATCCATGTGAAAGATACAAGCTTTGGTGTGTTAATAATCTCCCTACTTGTTTCATGTAGGTACTTGTCTATAAGTTCTGATTCCTTTAAGAACCAGCCTTCTAGCTTTCCACCACTCCTTACAACCTTGTTTTCATTCTCTTAAAGGATGAAGGAGTTGCAGCCATAGTTTAGGTAGAGAAAGATAAACACACTGCAAAAACAGACTTAGAGCAGAGAGAAAAAGGAAGAAAAACAAGTTGTTCCTTGTGAAAATAGCAACAAATAGCTTCACATATATAGCCACAACAATTAGTCAAAGTTGGCATTTAGTGGGTTGTTTTCAAAACAAAAAAGAGAATCAAATCATAACCATAAAGTAGTTTTTGTCAGTCATAATAGAAAGTATAGAAAACACATGCTGATTTGACCAAACTTTAAAAGCAGTTTTAATTTCCAAGATTTAGGGGAATCTGATTCATAAAGAGTAGTTATTACAAAGATACTTTGCATTCAAGGATGTAATTAAAGCATTGTTGACCACAAACATCACTGTGTTCTAACAGAAAATCAGTTTAAAGCACATTGAATCAAAAAACAGATTTGACCAGTGCTAACAGAGTTGAAACAATCGGTTGAATTTCTGCAACTAGTGAAAAAAATTGAGAAAACCAGATTCTTTTAACAGCCATTGAATATACAAGCATTCAGGTTTTAAGGCACATTGATTTGTATAAAAACAGAAGGAATACAAAGCAAATATAATCCAAAAACAAAGTAATGAAAATTCAGAATTGGATTTGAAATAAAATGTTCAACAATAAGAAGAACAAAGAGTTATTCTTCAAGATTTTAAAGTACACATATGAAAGCAGTACATAATATCAAAACAAGGCATTGTCTTGCAAATTTGCTTTCTTGAGATCCTAATCATACTGACCCTTCATGTGGAGTAAAAAATCTGCAAAGAAAAGCTTGTTAAATCACAAAATTTGATCCCTTAAAGAACTTGGGACCTTTCATGTTAGATTTATCCTTCGAACCATCAAAATTTCTTGGAATCCATTTAAAAATTCCTTTAGGAACAAGAGATTTATGAAACCTGCAGAATCTAACTGAATGACCTCTCTTCATACAATAAAAACATGTAACAACCAGTTGTTTCGTTCTTTTAATCAGTTGTTTTTCTGCCACTGATGAAAAATATTTTGAAATTCCATTCTCTTTGCTTTGTGGATAAAATCCTGAGCCTGCTTCTCCAAAGACACAATTTTAAGATGCAAGAAAATTCTCAAAGTATAATTTTCTAGTTGTAAGCTTATCCACAATTTTCAAAAGATATTGAATCTTTCTTCCAAGATTTTCATAGTTTTCACAAAACTTTGAGTCACACATGCAAGTACAATTTTTGTAAATCAAATCAAGATTTTCAAAATCAACTTTAGATTTTTCCAACTCTTCTTCTAGTGTTTTGACTATGTTTTCAAGCCAGTTGTTCATACCTTTCAACCGATTGTGAGAGAGCCAATCAATTAGCTTCTTCATGTGTTTCATTGAAAGCTTCAAGTAGTTGGTAGTAATTATTACCTTTGACTGAAGAAGATGAACTCATGTTGCTTGATACAGATGCTTTCAAACACAAGTTTGCTTCTTCATTTTCCGAAGAGCTAGAGGATGATACCTCATTATCATTCCATGCTATATATGCCTTCTTGGTTTTTCCTCTTCTTTCACTTTTGAAATCATCTTTTTCCTTGCTCTCATTATTGGGACACTCAACTTTGATGTGACCCTGTTCACCACAACCATAAAAAGTATATTTGTTAAGATTAAAGTCATTTGGCTTTTTAGAACTGTACGTCTTTGAAGCTTGGCCTTTATTCTTTTTCAAGAATTTGCAAAACTTTCTTGACAACAAGCTCATGGTATCTTCATCACTATCACTTGAGTCTTGTTGCTTTTTCTGGTTGCCAACTTTAAGTGCAATACCCTTACTGTGTTTGTCCTCACTTTCTTGGGCAACTAACCTATTCATCTCAAGCTCATGCTCCCTTAGCTTACCAAACAGAGAAGCAATTGTCATTGATGTTAAGTCCTTTGACTCTAAAATGGCAGTGACCTTTGGCTGCCATGTCCTATCAAGACACTTCAAGATCTTGATGATTATCTCCTCTTTGTCAAAGTTCTTTCCAAGGCTCATCAAATGGTTCACAATGTGGGAAAACCGTTTCTTCACATCACATATTGTCTCCCATTTCTGCATTCTGAAAAGCTCATACTTTTGGATGAGAGCATGCTTTCGTGCCACCTTAACATCATTTATTCCTTCATGTGGACTTCAAGGATGTCCCACATCTCCTTTGCTGAAGTGCGTTGTGATGCCCTGAAAAACTCATCACAACTCAAAGCAGAGGTTATTATGTTTTTAACAATCCAATCAAATTTTGCTTTCTTTCTTTCAGCCTAAGTCCATTAAGATGAAGGCTTATCAATTAAGACATCATCTCTTTTAACTTGAGGAATAAAGGGACCATTTTCAATTGTTTCCCAAATACCTTTTTCTGTGGAATGCATAAAGATCTTCATCCTTACCTTTCAAAACTGGTAATTTACACCATAAAACAATTATGGTCTGTTTATAGAAGCACCTTCCCCAAAAGGCAATTTGCCAGCCATTAAAGTAGTTTTCAGAAAAACAAAACTTGAATATTTTTCAAGAACCTAGCTCTTGATGCCAATTGTTAGAATTAATGGCTTAAACAAGACGGGGGTGAATTGTTTGTCAAAAGATTTTCACAAAGATTGAATAAGAATGAAGCTTTATCAACAAACACAGATTAAGAAATCAAGGAAGCCAATCAAACAATGTAAAAGAAACTGCTTGCAGAATTTCAATCGGTTGAAACTTCGTTTTAACTAGTTGTTTATGGCAGCAACAAAAGCAGAATTAAATTACACAGTTTATGAGGATTGAGAGAGAAAGATTACTCAGCCAATTTATACTGGTTCACTCAACCTTGAGCTACATCCAGTTCCCAGAACAACCACTGGGTTCCACTAGTAACCAAACACATATTACAATACACACAATCACAAGAGAGGTGATCTTGATACCACAAGAACCACTCACTCTCTTTGCTACACACACACCCTTAGTCGGAACACCTTCTGACTTTACAAGTTTTGACAAACTTCACAAATTTGTAAAAGAAGAAATACAAGAATCACGAAAGGAACATACTACACCTGAATTTACAGGAACCACAGAGCTCTTAAGATCTCACCTTGAACCAATGCACACTATTTAGCAATCTTGCAAACCTTTGAAAAAGTTTTCTGAAAATCAATCTCAATCTCAATGTATTTGATATCTTTCTTTTATTTTTTGTTTTGAATGAAAAACCATATTTATAGCTCTCAAAACTAGCCGTTCTAGGCAACAATCATGAGCCAAAACAGTTTTGATTCAATTGCAAAACAGATTACATGTTTTTGAAAAGCTGTTATGAAATATGACAATCAACCGGTTGAAAAGTCATTTTAACCAGTTGAATTAGTTATTTAACCAAGTCAAAAACAGTTTTAAAACCTTTAAACAAGCTAAGTGACAAACAACCGATAATTTCGTCCTTTCAACCAGTTGTTTTTCTCTTTTCTTAGAAAAAAAAACTTTTTTCTTTTAAAATAGATTGAGCTAGCTTGTGCAAGGGACTAGGAATGATCTTAACAACCTAGACTAAGCTCAAACCAAAAGCAGCACAACTTCAACCCTTATCATAGATTTGAAAGATCAAAGCTCCCATGTTCTACATTAATATCCATAAGTGCCTGTATTTTAAATGAAATATTCTTAAATCTAACACTTACCAATGCCTTTTCTTAGGACAATGGCACGTAACTATAATAAGCAAATATCAATTATTATTAAACACAAAATTACAAAATAAAGTTTGAATATAAAAAATTAATCAATGTACCTATTATGAAGTGAAGATGAGGTAATGGGCTCATTAGGCCCCTTAGCGATTAGTAGAAATAACAATGAATTTAATTAAGTAGGTAGACAATTAATAAACACTTAATGAACCAAAATTGACTTAAGTTTCGATTAATTCCTGCAAGTACTACAACCTTGTGTGAGTTATATCGAGGAGTGAGCTACCTATCATGTATTGCTAAGAAGTGAGATTAGAATATAAAGTCAAGCAACTAGGAGTGAAATGGTGCAAGAATAATGAAGGTTCAAGTAGAAGGTATTTCCCCTACTAAGAACATTAATTAAAAGGAAAAGAAGAGTCAAATGAAAAGAAGGACATTGATGGCTGACCAATTGATTTTATTGACTTAGTCTGTTCAAGGCTTCCAGCCACTAGTATGCTCGGTTGGGCTATCAACATGATGTTGAAGATGGATGAAGCTTCTTCTCTACCTAGTTTTAGTGTGTGTTTGATGTAGAAAATAACTAGTTTGCTTTAAAGTTTGTAATAGGCTTAGATGATATTGTATTCAGGCTTGTGTATGTGTAAGTTTGCCTTTTGCAACATGATCTATCCTAACCAAGCCTAGAATAAGCACATGAAGTGGTTAAAAGTTTTTCCAAAAGCTTTCTAGAGGTTTCTTCAAAAATCAGGACTCTGCACAAAAATAAATCTGTTTCTCTGTAAAAGAACAGGT
>Ga0123342_1010201_pt1 | contig 10865 bp, 8 predicted proteins | sample Turbeawhitnodule_FD_89960 | JGI IMG/M metagenome (GOLD analysis project Ga0123342, IMG submission 89960) | Root nodule microbial communities of legume samples collected from Mexico - Turtle bean Mexico white nodule | ecosystem: Host-associated > Plants > Roots > Nodule | place: Mexico: Nepantla... | reverse complement strand
AATATATAAACTATATATATTTTATATATAAATATAAAAATATATATATATATATATATATATATATATATATATATATATATATATATATATATATATATATATATATAACAACAATTTGAAACAAAAACCCTTTTTTTAATCGGCATTGAAACAAAAAACCTAAAATTATTATTACAGACATAATCTTTTCTGATAATTTATCAAGGAGAAAAAACATATTTAATTTTCTATGATACTGAGTGAAAAAAATAAGAGTGTATAATTTTAATTTTTAAATTGTTTTTAAATTTTTTTATTTTTAATAATATTAATGTTTTTTTTTTAAAAAAAATTAAAATTAAAAAAAACACTTCAAATGTCTCAACCTTTATACAAAAATTAAAACTACATAATCTACATAAAAATAAAAATGCAGGACATAATATTAATTTGCTTAAAGTATGTATTAAATGGGAAAAATATTAATCACCCAATAAGTATTAGACACATGTGTGGTATGAACGTGCTAAAAGGATATTGGTGCTGGAAACATATCTTCAACACACCTCAACACTAAGAGTACTATTATGGCAGTTTCTTATACAGAAATTGGCAATAATACAAAAGGAGGCCACCATCTTGCCCATTCTGTTCACAATGTGGTGGTAATTGTAGTTATATTCAGAAGAGGTAATAGATTTAATTAAGGTGTGACAGTGGTACTGGAAGTGAAAAAGAAAACTATCAAAACCTAGCTATTCAATCTTAAAAGGGTGCATGTATGGACCTAAAAGAAATTATTAAAGGAGTAATGTGTGAGCTGTAGAGAATGTTCACTGTTCTGTCACTTCCAACATGCTCAATTTTTGAACCAAAAAGTTAAATCTTTATCATGATTTTCTCTTCTTCAAACAACACTTTCTTTTATCTGTTTTCAAAGAAAAATATTATCATCCCACCAATTTATGAGATATTGTTCTAATTTATACTTAATTGTTTGAGTCCAAATTTTATACAACTGGTTTAAATACTCCAAGAATTTCTTTTATTGAAGATCATAAAATGGTTTAAATAATGAAGTTTTTTAAATTTTAAAATAAAAATACGATTTTAATCTATACACAAGAAACTAAAATAAATCTTAACTAATTTTGGTCTTTAAAGGATAAAAAACATAGTTAACTTTATTCCTTAATCCCAAATAGTAAACTATTTTTCTTTGAAAATTTGCAGAACAAAAGTAGATTGGTTCTGAAATTTAAAAAATAAAAACATATACAAATAAAAAAAACAGCACCGCATGTGGTTGTCTGAGGTACATGGCAAATATAGTTTATAACTAATTTCCATTTGTTAATGAATGTAGCATTAATAAGATATTATTATTTGTGTCCACTATTTAGATATGGTGGTGAATGGTGATGAGTGATATGCCCATTAAGCAGTGTCCAATGGCAGAATACCTACTTCTGTGATTGTCTTGGTGAACACCTCAGAAGGCACTAGTTTGGTTGTGAGAGTTAATTAAGAATTGTGTTTTAGAATGTGATGTCAAGTGTAGCTTACAAAATTGAGATATCTGAGATGGATAATATAATTGTAAATTGAAAAGGTTTTCCAAAATGTCTCTTTTCTTTTCACACATTCCTATTATTTTATCTCAATAATAATATCTATTTAGTTGCTATTGTCTTCTACTACTCACATCCCTGTCAGTGTTCCCATGAAGTGGAATGCCAGATCAATGGGATCATTAAGCTCCTACATGACAACACCATCACCTAAAAAGTACCTCATATGCTTGATTGGACCATCACACTATTATAACTCCATGGTTAATATTATGCCAACCTTATGTATTTTAATAATATCCATACATTTTCACTAACACTGCTTTTAACTTTTTCTGTAATCACTTTTGAACCTCAGGGATTAAATAATTTTTATATTTTCAAGAAATTAAATATATTTTTTAAAATTGTCTCTTTTTAGTACTATTTTCTAAGTATCCTTTGTATTATTATTTTTCAACAACTTATTTAATCCATAACTAATAATTAACTTATTTAATCCGTAATTAATAATTATTGTGGAGTTTCTCTCTCTCTTTCTCTCTCTTACTTGTTACGACGTTTGGTTAAATCAATATAATTTTTGTTTTTGTCGATTAACTTAGCTGCAGTTGACTTCAAAGGCGGGTGGTGGCTCCCTTTTTTCCTGGTGGTTTCCACGCTCTCCTCTAGGTGGTAGAGAGTGGCTCCGTTGAAACAGAGGGACCCTACCTGTTGATTGCACTCTGACGATCAAGTCAGTACTGGGCTAAGAAACAATGAGTATGTAAAACAGTTTTAGTCTTAGAAACGACATACATTTTCTAGGGTTCTTACCACCCCTTTTATAGGCTGTATCTAGGTCAATTTCCCTATCCCACGTGGATCTTTCTTTAAGTGGAATTAGGTTTACTAGCGAGGCATCCTGGTTGCGTGTTGCACAATATTAGCGCAGCCGCCGCACAGGACTTTCCTCTTCTGGAGTGCAAAATCTTAACAGTATGGCCGCCAGGGAATGCTTGCAACTTTCCCTGGAAACCCTAGCGTTTTTTAGCATTGGCGCCGCTAGGGAATGCTTGCTTGTGCTAGACCCGAATGTACTATACACACCATACACATGGAACCTCCTGTGATTTAGGTCTTTCTTATATCTATATGTTAGCTCATTGCTATTTCTGGGGCCCCGCTTACGTGTCCCATTATCGCGACCAGACCACCAATGTCTGATGTCAATGTCTGATGCCGATGTTTGAGGTCTGGCCAGTACACAAGCCCCCCAGGCTCGAGCTGTAACTCGTTTCAGCGAATAGGCTAAATGATCGCCCATGGCGACCTACGTGGCGAGTGAGTGACGAGACGTGCACAATGCACTGAGGTAACGTTTCACCATACTTTTTTTTATCAGCGTACACGTGGCAAGATCACCGGTCGAGGCTCGTTGCCGCTTGCGCTTCTCTTATACGTTAAAACCCTCGATCCTTACGTTCCTTTTACTGTTTCATTCCCTTCCTTAAGCATTTCTCAAACATTTTTACCTCTCAAACGCCTTGTCTTCTTCCTCAGAACACTTCGCCTCCCTGAAGCGTAATTATTTCAAGGTATACCCTTTACCCCATAACTGTCTTCGCCTTATGATTCTAAGGCTCTTGACCTGCTTTAACTGTTCTGGGACTGTTTATGTTTTCTGCATTTTACGATTGCTATTCCTCATTTTTCTGCCTTTCTATTTTTCTTTCTGGGGTGCGCACTTCTTCTTCTTCTGAGTTTTTCGTTTCCTTTTCTTCCCTGTTTTATGTTTTCCTCATAAGATGGCTCAAGAAAACCCAACTTCTCCCCCCCTCGACTACAAATCCCTATACCGCTGGGCTCCCAATAACCTTATAGAAGAGACCTCTAGCTTTACCACCCATGCAAGCATAGTGACATATAGGAAGAGCGAGGATTGCCATATGTCTCGCATCTTTGGGAAAGAGCATGATAGATTTGTGAAGGTCGTACCCTCTAGGATAGGTGAACCGGTCTGCTCTAATGAGTCGTCGAACCCAGAGGGACCCTTTTGTTTCATCTACTCAACTGTCTTCAAGAGACTTACCCTTCGCCTACCCTTCACCGGTTTCGAGCGTGCTCTCCTCACCAAGGTCAACATCGCTCCTGCCCAGCTACACCCCAACAGTTGGGCATTCATTAGGGCCTTTTCCATCCTGTTCGACAACTTTGGCCATACGCTTTCTGTGGATCTATTCTTGTACTTCTTCGAAGCCAAAAGTCCAGGGAAGAAGCTGTGGGTGAGCTTGAATGGGGTCGCTGGGAGAGTACTGTTGACCCTCTTCCAACAATCGTACAAGGGCTTCAAAGGGAAGTTCTTCAAAATTCGTTGCAGCAAGTTCAACCCCACCCTCTTGGATGAGTTTCCCCTTTACTGGGTGAAGGAACTTGGGCTCAAGAAACACAAATGCCTCGAGGACTTACCCCCGTGGGAACGAGAAGTGTGCAACTACTTCTCAGACCTTGGAGCGGTGTTTAGCACTGTCGAGTTGCTCAAGCTCGAATACAACCCTAAGTCTCTTAAGGGCTATATTGGTACCCCCTTTTCCCTATCATTTTTGTGTTTCTCTTTGCTTGTGTGTGTTATTTTTCTGGACTCTTACACGCTTTTACTTTCTTATGCAGGCATGGTTTTTAACGCAGAGAAAAGGAGGCAATTGGATGCTGTGGCGACTCAAATGAAGGCTACCCCAGGTCCCTCTACTGCTGGCCTTTCTGCCCCACCCCCTATAGACCAAAGGCTCAAAGGGGTGGTTGAGGTTGCTAAGGTCGCCCCTTTTGAGGACGAGGATACCTGCTCAGGCCTCATCTTCAAGAGGAAGCACAAGGCTGATGTTGTCGTCACTACGTTGTCGGACTCAGATGGTCAAGCCTCCTCTTACAGGGAGCATCTTCCCAGTGCCTCTTCTCCCTGTGACATCGCGGTGCAAGAGGGCAGGGGGGAGAGTGCCTCAGGGGGTGACCATGGTGAGCACTGCAATCCTTCCAAACCCAGGAGAGGCTGGAGAACTTGGAGGATGACCCCCTATTGGAGCACGTGTCGAGGCACCTTGGGGAGACCCTAGTTGGATCCAGCCTCCTCTTGTCCAAGATGTAGAAGTTGAAGAAAGCAGCTAGCCAGGACTCCCTTCAAGCCAAAGAACTTAAACGTCGTGAGACTAACATGATCTTGGAGATGGCGGAGCTTCGCAAGTCTCATCAAGAGACCAAGAAGCTCTTGTTCGAGAAGTCCCAAGAAACTCTGAGGATCTACGCCAGAAACACTGATCTTCAGGCTGAAGTGGATGACTTGACGGAGAAGCTTGGTAGCAGGGACGAAGAGGTAGCCCACCTGAAGGAGAAATCAGCCCAGCTTGAAGAGGAGATGGGCAGGCTGAAGGAGGAGTTGGTCCACAAGGATGAACTCTTCCAACAGACCAAGGATGAGCTAACTGGTGATGTCGATGGGGCCTATGCAGCGGGGTTTGAGGATGCCATTGCCCAGGTCGCTTGTGTGGATCTGGGGATGGATCTTTCTCAAACTGGCTTAACCAAAGTAATTGCTTATGGGAAGCTGGTAGACGCCGAATAGCGGTGGTGATTCCTTGGCCTTTTTTTTTGTAATATGATAAACAATTTATGATCTTGTACATATATTTTATTTATGAAGTCTTTTTTCCTTTCAACTTGTCTCTTGTATTCGTTGTCAGCTATCTTGCTTGTCTTGGATTAGCCTTGTTAACTAACAACACTTTGATGACTGTCCCTACCTAAGTAACACGTTCCTTTACCAGCCTGCTTGAACTTTACTTGTTCGATCTTTAACACATTGGAGTAGAGGAGATGTTCGCTTGAACTCTAACTGGTCTCATCTTTTGGTATTCGAACTTTAACTGGTCTCATCTTTGGCATACAAAGGCAACAAAAGAGACTTACTCATTGTTCTCGACCTTGGCACATAAGGACAAGGGAGATGTCTTATTTTGAACCATGCTACTATTGACCTAGGCGTGTAAAGGCCAGGGAGAGGTTCACTTTGTTGTTCTCGACCTTGGCGCGTAAAGGCAAGGGAGACGTCGTACTTTGGAACCATACTATTCTCGACCTTGGCTCTTAAGGGCAAGGGAGAGGTTCACTGTTACTTGGAACCTTACTGTTCTCGACCTTGGCTTATAAAGGCAAGGGAAAGGTTCACTGTTACTTGGAACCTTACTATTCTCGACCTTGGCGTATAAAGGAAAGGGAGAGGTTCACTTTACTGATCTCGACCTTGGCGTATAAAGGCAAGGGAGATGTTTCACTGGGAACCATACTATTCTCGATCTTGACGTATAAAGGCAAGGGAGAGGTTCACTTTACTAATCTCGACCTTGACGTATAAAGGCAAGGGAGATGTTTCATTGGGAACCATACTATTCTCGACCTTCGCGTATAAAGGCAAGGGAAAGGCTCACTTTATTGATCTCGACCTTGGCTTATTGAGGCAAGGGAGATGTTTTACTGGGAACCATACTATTCTCGACCTTGGCGTATAAAGGCAAGGGAGAGGTTCACTTTACTGGGAACCATATTGTTCTCGACCTTGGCTTATAAAGGCAAGGGAGAGGTTCACTAGCTGCACTGTACAACACACTCACAAATATATCTTTTCAACTAATTTTTTATTGGGTGACCTCATTAAAAAACCCTGATAAGAGAAAAAGAGTCTCCCCTTAACTATGTACAATGATATAATGAACTAAAATAAAACTTTAGATTGGCTCCGTTTCAAGTTCGAGGAATTGTCCCACCTTCTAAGGTCTCGAGCTTGTACGCCCCGTTCCCAAGCGCCTTTGTCACACAGAATGGACCAGACCACTTGGGAGATAACTTGTTCTCTAGTTGGTAGGGGTGGGCTTTTCACATTACCAAGTCGGTGACCTGGAACTGCGAGGTCTCAACTTGGAGTTGTACTTGTACTCCACCCTTCTCTTCAAGGCTTCAACCTTGATGCGTGCTTCTTCCCTTACCTCGTCCAATAGATCTAGGTTCACCTTTCTTTCCTCATTGGATTCTTCGGCCACAAAATTTTGGAAGCGTGGTGAACTCTCTTGAATTTCTACAGGGATCATTGCGTCCGAACCATACACCAAACTAAAAGGTGTTTCCTTGGTGGTGGACTAGGGAGTGGTGTGGTAGGCGCACACAATTCTAGGAACCTCGTCCGCCCAAGTTCCCTTAGCTTTTTCCAGTCTTCTCTTTGGACCCCTGAGCAAGACTCGGTTGGCAGACTCGACCTGCCCATTCGTCTGGGGGTGCTCGACTGATGCAAACACCTGCTTTATTCCGAGCTCTGTGCACAATTTGTCCAACTACTGGCTCACGAACTGGGTGCCATTATCGGACACCAAGCCCAAAACGGCATACTATGTTCGTCCATACGAAGTGCTGGATCTTGTGAGCTGTGATTTGCGCAACGGGCTCGACCTCTATCCACTTTGTAAAGTACTCAATGGCGATCACAAGATACTTTATCTATCGAACTGCTAGAGGAAACGAGCCCAGGATGTCGATCCCCCAAGTGTGAAACGACCATGGACTGTGTATCGATCGCAACTCCTCTGGGGTGCATTATGCCAGTCGGCCTGCCGTTGGCACTGTTTTCAATGATGTGCATACCTCGTGCAGTCTGCCCTCATGGTGGGTCAGTAGTACCCCGCACGAATGGCCTTTGATGAGAGAGCTTGGCCGCCGATGTGACTCCCACATATCTCTTCGTGGAGTTCAACCATGATGCGCGTGCATCGTTCACCACTTACGCACATCAGGATGGGGTGAGTATACCCATGTATGAACAAATTCCCATCAACCAGGGTATACCTACTCGAATTCTTCTTGACTACTCTGGCCTCTGTGGGCTCCAGCGGGAGTACCCCATCAGACAGGTAGTGTCTATAAGGTGTCATCCAAGTTTCACCTTCTTCAACTAGGCAAACGTGCAACGATTCTTCCCTTGATAAGTTATATGCGCTTATTCAAGGTGTTTTCAACGTTTATTGAGTCAGCGACTAGTGACTTCTCTTAATGCCTTCTGAGGTGCTTACTTGTTGGACTTTTGTTGTGCAACTTGTGGTGGTTCGAGGTATCCTCAAGGTCTCCTGTATGACTGTCCTTTGTCTACCCCTTTGCCTGAACTGACGAGCTTTGCTAGCAAGTCAGCTCGGGCATTCTGCTCTCTGGGGACGTGTACTAATTCGAACACTGCAAAAGTCTCTTTCAAGATCTTGACATACTCTAGGTATGTGGCCATCTGAGGGTCCTTGGCCTGGTATTCTCCCGTAACTTGCCCCGTTACTAACAGGGAATCACTCTTTTCCAACAAACTCTTAGCACCCATCTCCTTGGCTAGTAACATTCCTGCGATCGAAGCCTCATAAATCGTAGGGCTTACTCGATCAGCAAACCATTTGGTCCTTCCAGAATGACGCCAGCCCCACTACCCTGTTGGTTGGAGGACCCGTCCACGGAGAGGACCCATATGAAATCTGCTTCTTTTTTATGTGTGGTTGCCGAGGAGAGTTCTACCACGAAGTCAGCGTAAACCCGGCCTTTGATAGGTCCCCTTGGTTCGTACTGCACATTGAACTCTGATAACTCAACCGCCCAACACACCATTCGTCCTGCCACGTCGGGCTTCTGTAAGACCTTGCGAATAGGGAGGTCCGTCATCATTATTACGGTGAAACTCTGGAAGTAGTGGCGGAGCCTTCGCGCTTAGAACACTACTGCTAGGGCTGCCTTTTCTATGGCCTGGTATCTCACCTCGGGCACTGACAAAGTATATGGGCTTCTGCACGTGATCCTGCTCCTGGACGAGGACCGATCTGATCGCCCGTTCTATGATAGCGAAGTACAAATAGAGTGGGGTACCTAGTACCGGCTTGCACAACACTGGGGGGATGGCTAGGTATTCCTTTAACTTGAGAAACGATTCTTCACACTCCTTAGTCCATACGAACCTGTTGTTCCTTTTTAAACATTGGAAATAGGGATGTCCCCTATCCCCTCCTACCGACATAAATCGGGAGAAAGGGGCCATTCGTCCTGTCAATTGTTGCACTTCTTTCACTAAGATCGGACTCCTCATAGCTATACTATAATCGTAGTGCAGTTCTCGGGGTTTGCCTCTATCCCACGCTCAGTGAGTAAGAATCCTAAGACTTTTCTTGCCTCTACCCCGAACACACATTTTTCAGGGTTTAACCTCAACCTATACTTAGCTATCGTGGTGAATAGCTCCTCCAAATCAGCACGTGCTGGTCCTTCACTTGGGAGGTGACCACCATGTTATCCACAAATGCCTGGACGTTTCGCCCTATCATGAGAGCGAGCACTCTATCCATTAGCCTTTGATAGGTTGCACCTGCATTCTTGAGCCCAAAAGGTATCACGTTATAGTAGTAACAGGAGAGTTCTGTCATGAATGTCATCTTGCACTTGTCCCTGGGATGCATCCGAATCTGGTTATATCCAGAGAACGCATCCAATAAGCTAAGAAGTTTGCAGCCTGACACGCTGTCCACCAGGGAGTCGATGCTGGGTAGTGGATGAGTCTTTCGGGCAAGTTTTGTTGAAATCTGTGAAGTCGACACACATCCTCCACTTACCATTGGCCTTCTTGAACAATACTACGTTGGCTAGCCATTCGGGATACTGGATCTCCCCTATGTGGCCAGTATCCAAGAACTTCTTCCCTCTCTTCGTCTCTGGCACACTGGTCGAACCTGGGGGTCCATGGTGAGGCGATGACACAAGAAATCTGGGTCGATGCCAGGCATGTCTAGGCACACCACGCGAAGGCATTCAGGTGTCGCGCTATTACCTCGACAATTTGGTCCTGCGCTTCCTGAATTAGAGATTTGCCGTGCTTGAACTTCTTTCCCCCAATCTCCCTTTCGAGCACCTCCTCCGCGGGTTCGGACCGATCTTCTCAGGCGATCTCTACTCGGGAACCCCCTCTCCTCCTGGAGGTTGGTTGGTGACGGTGCACACCCCTCTCTTCGTCTTCAGGCTATTCTCATAGCAATTCTTTGTCGCCTTCTGGTCAGACTTGACTGTTATCACGACTCCCTCAAGGGAGGTTAGCTTCATCTTCATATGCCTTGGCGACGCTACTGCCCTCGTTCTGTTTAGGGCAGGTCTGCCCAGAAAGATGTTGTAAGCTGAAGGGGCGTCGATAACAAGGTACCTTATGTTAACTATGTAGGATGCGGTGCCGTTAGTGAAAGTTGTCCTTAGCTCTATGTGCCCTCGCACCTCCACATGGTCCCCAACGAAACTGTATAGGCAACCGTCTTAAGGCCTCAATTGATCAGTCGACAGTTGCAGCTTATTGAAAGTCGACCAAAACATCACATCTGCCGAACTCCCCTAATCGGCGATGACTCAATGTACTCTCCTTCCTGTTGTCACCACTGAGATCACCACTGGATCCTTGTCATGTGGAACCACGTCATGCACATCGGCCTTTGTGAAGAAGAGGTCGGGTTCCGGGGACTGGTCGGGCTTGTTAGAATATATGGCCTTAAATGAGAGGGGGGGTGAATTGTTTAAGAGGGGTTTTTGAAATCTTTTAAATCTTTAACAAAATTCTTTGTATGAATCCAAAACAGAAACCAGGTTAGCCAAGAACAAGATCAATAAAACAGCAAAGCAGCAGAAAAAAAATCGGTTGTTTTTGCGAAACAATCAGTTGTTTATACCAGTAAAAACTAAAAACAGAATGTAAATGAGTTTAAGGGTAAGAGAAAGATACACCAATAATTTATACTGATTCACTCTTAAACCAAGAGCTACATCCAGTCCCCAGAAAACCACTAGGTAATCCACTAAGTAATCAAACCAGATTACAACACACAATCCACCAAAGCAGTGACCTTGAACCCTTCAAGAAACACACTCATTTTGGCAATTCACACACCAATAGTATTGATCTTGACCACCTCAAGAGCACACAACACTCATTGGCAACACAACACCAGAAATACAGAAGGTTGAGAAGAGATTACACTTCTTTACAGAACAATCTGAAATCAATACAAAATGCAATCCTATTCCACTCTCTTAGAAAACCCAAAGCTTTGATGTGAATGTTCAAATCTTGAATCAATTCTTTCACAACTGAAAAACTCAAATATGTTTCTTTTCATTGTTTGAAAACATAAACAAACTATTTATATTTTCCAAAGATTGGTCAAAGCATTTAATGAAGGAGCGTATTCAGTTGGAAATCATTTAAAGCACATTCAACCACCAAAACAAAATTTTGTT
>Ga0123342_1010200_pt1 | contig 10865 bp, 9 predicted proteins | sample Turbeawhitnodule_FD_89960 | JGI IMG/M metagenome (GOLD analysis project Ga0123342, IMG submission 89960) | Root nodule microbial communities of legume samples collected from Mexico - Turtle bean Mexico white nodule | ecosystem: Host-associated > Plants > Roots > Nodule | place: Mexico: Nepantla... | reverse complement strand
TGTCCATAGAAACCTCCAGCGCTGGACCCGGCTTCGGCATGCTCGCCGATGGATCGGTGAAATAGGTGGCAGCGGCGCGTACGAATGCCACTTTTTGATGTTTTTCCGTTTTGTTGCTTGTTGCAGAAAAAATTCCATATTGGCAAGCCAATGTAATAATGCGAAACGAACTGTGATTGGCGGCCGGCTTTGTTACAAGGCGCGGCAATCACCGCACATGGAACGAGACCTATGCTCGATACCCTGAAGAACAACGGAAACGCCGCCTATGCGCGCTCCGGCAGGAGCGCCTATGGCGATGCGTTGTTCCACTCCGCCCGCGTGCGGCGGCTGAAGATTTTGCTGCCGGTGGCAGCCCTCGTCATCGGCGCCGGCCTCGCGGCGGTGGCGTTGGTCAGCATCTATTTGCCCGAGAACATCAAGATGGAAGGCGCCAAGATCGAGAACGGCAAGGTCGTCATGGAAAAGCCGGCGATCTCTGGCCGCAATTCCGACGGCATCAACTATTCGATGCTGGCCGAACGGGCGCTGCAGGATATCCGCAATCCCGATCTCATCACGCTGGAGACCATCAAGGCGGCCGTGCCAATGAACGACGGCCTGATCGCCCGCGTCGTCGCTTCGACCGCCGATTACAATCGCGCCACCGACAACCTGCATATGACGGCCCCTTTCACCTTGGTGCTGAGCAGCGGTCTCAACGCGAATTTCCAGTCCGCCCGCCTCGACATCAAGGGCGGAAACATGCGCAGTGACGACCCCGTCACCATCACCAAGGACAATGCCTCCATTGTTGCGAAGACGATGGAGATAACCGATAAGGGGCGGGTGATCACATTCGAGGGGAATGTTCGCATGAATGTCGATCCATCCACCATCCATAAACAGGGCACTTAACCAGCCGGGTCATCCATGACAAAAGATTGTCGCATTTCCACTTGCAAGACCGGTATGGCATTCGCTGCCGCCGCATTCGCCCTTATTCTGACGGCTTCTGGCGCGAGCGCACAGCAGGCCGCCACGATGTCGGGCATGAAGCTATCCAACGACCAGCCGATCCAGATCGAAAGCGACAAGCTCGAGATTCACGACCAGGAGCACACCGCGCTGTTCACCGGCAAGGTCAAGGTCGTCCAGGGGACGACGACGATGCAGTCCGACAAGATGACCGTCTATTACAAGGACAAGGCGGCAAAGCCGGCCGCTGATGCGACGCAACCGGCGGCCCAACCCGCAGCGCAGTCCGGTTCGCTTGCATCGGGGAGTGCCGATATCGACAAGATCCTGGTCACCGACAAGGTTCTGCTGACCTCAGGCACGCAGACTGCGACCGCCGATGACGGCAATTTCGATATGGCTTCGCAGACATTCATCCTCACGGCCGATCAGGGCAACAAGGTTATTCTGTCGGACGGACCGAACGTCTTCACCGGCTGCAAACTGACCGTTCACATGCAAACCGGCCAGGCGGAGCTTGAAAGCTGCGGCGGGCGTGTCCAGATTCAGCTCGATCCAAAATCGCAGCCGAATGCGCAGCAGAAGCAGAACTGAGAAGCCGGCCTCCCACGTGAAATTATCATCGCTATCCACCATGTTCGGCCAGCCCGAGCCACAAGCTGCGGGCGCCGCCGACAAAAGCCGCTATCAGGGAACGCTGATCGCACGCGGTCTGACGAAGACCTATGCGACGCGTCGCGTCGTGAACGGCGTCTCGCTGGTGGTGCGCCGTGGCGAGGCTGTCGGCCTGCTCGGCCCGAACGGTGCCGGCAAAACCACCTGTTTTTACATGATCACCGGCCTCGTGCCGGTCGATGAAGGCACGATCGAGATCGACGGCAACGACGTTACGACCATGCCGATGTACCGCCGCTCCCGCCTCGGCGTCGGCTACCTGCCTCAGGAAGCCTCGATTTTTCGCGGCCTGACCGTGGAAGAAAACATTCGCGCCGTCCTGGAAGTGCACGTCAAGGACAAGGCCGAGCGCGAGCAGAAGCTGAACGAGCTGCTGGAAGAATTCCATATCCAAAAGCTGCGCAAGAGCGCCGCCGTCGCCCTGTCGGGTGGTGAGCGCCGCCGCCTCGAAATCGCCCGTGCGCTGGCGACCGACCCGACCTTCATGCTGCTCGACGAACCCTTCGCCGGCGTCGACCCGATCTCGGTCGCCGACATCCAGAATCTCGTCCACCACCTCACGGCGCGCGGCATCGGCGTTCTGATCACCGACCACAATGTGCGCGAGACGCTGGGTCTGATCGACCGGGCCTACATCATCCATGCCGGTGAAGTGCTGACCCATGGCCGGGCGAACGACATCGTCAACAACCCGGAAGTGCGCCGGCTTTATCTCGGCGACAATTTCAGCCTGTGAACGGCCGGTCCCTCAGAAATTCACCTTGCGGCATAGTTCCGCTTGACCAAATACCACAAAAGAGCAATTTTTGGGCCAAGTTGGATTTCCGTGGCCTGAAGCCTTGATCGGACACGGTTTCCCGGAGGAATCGAGGGAGTTTCGCGTCCGTCATGGCACTGTCCGCCAGTCTTTTCCTGCGCCAGAACCAATCCCTGGTGATGACACCGCAGCTGATGCAATCCATCCAGCTGCTGCAGATGACGCATGTCGAACTCACCCAGTTCATCGCCCAGGAAGTGGAAAAGAACCCGCTGCTCGAATTCCCGTCGAATGACGGCGAGGCAGGGCAAGAACGCGGCGAAGCCGAGGACGAACCTTACGCCCGTTCACCGGAGGATGCGGGCTCCGACGACGGCGATGACAACCGCACCGAGGCGCTCTCCAGCGACTGGTACGACAATGGCGGCAGCGCCAGCACCAGCCGGCTGAACGACGAGCTCGACGCCAATTACACCAATGTCTTTCCCGATGACAGCGCGCCGCAGCGCCCCGATGCGCCGGAGCTTGTCGGCCAGTGGAAATCGATGCCGGGCAGCGGCGGCGAGGGCGCCGATTACGATCTCGACGATTTCGTCGGCGGCCAGGTGTCGCTGCGCGATCATCTCGCCCAGCAGATCCCCTTCGTTCTGCCCGACATCGCCGATCGGCTGATCGCCCAGAACTTTGTCGATCAGCTCGACGATGCCGGTTATCTGCAAGTCGATCTCGTCGAGACCGGCGAACGGCTGGGCACCAGCCTGACTGCGGCCGAGCGCGTGCTGGCCGCTCTGCAGACGCTCGACCCGCCGGGGGTTTTCGCCCGCAGCCTCGCCGAATGCCTGGCGATCCAGCTCAAGCAGAAGGACCGGTACGATCCGGCCATGCAGGCGCTCGTCGAAAACCTCGAACTGCTGGCGCGGCGCGATTTTGCCACGCTGAAGCGGCTCTGCGGCGTCGACGAGGAAGACCTTCTCGACATGCTCGGCGAAATCCGTCAGCTCAATCCCAAGCCCGGCAGCGGTTTCGAGACCGGCGTTTCCGAAGCGATCATGCCCGATGTGGTCGTCAGGTCCTCCTCGGAGGGCGGCTGGCTGGTCGAGCTCAATCCGGATACGCTGCCGCGCGTGCTTGTCAATCAGTCCTATTTTTCTCGCGTGACCAGGAACGGCGAGGATCACGCCTTCCTGTCCGAATGCCTGCAGAGCGCCAATTGGCTGACGCGCAGCCTCGATCAGCGGGCGAAGACCATCATGAAGGTGGCAAGCGAGATCGTCCTCCAGCAGGATGCCTTCCTGCTGAACGGTGTCGACCACCTGCGCCCGCTGAACCTGAAGACGGTCGCCGAGGCGATCAAAATGCACGAATCCACCGTCAGCCGCGTCACCTCGAACAAATACATGCTGACGCCACGCGGCCTATTCGAGCTCAAATATTTCTTTACCGTCTCAATCAGCGCCGTCGCCGGCGGCGACAGCCATTCGGCCGAGGCCGTGCGTCACAAGATCCGCGCGCTGATCATGCAGGAGAGCCCGGAGGCGGTACTCTCCGACGACGATATCGTCGACATGCTGAAGAAGGGCGGCGTCGATCTCGCCCGCCGCACAGTTGCCAAATACCGCGAGGCCATGAACATCGCCTCGTCGGTCCAGCGCCGCCGCGAAAAGCGGGCGCTCGCCAAGGTCGCCGGCTTTTGATGCGGCAACGCTTCGGCCTTGATCGAAGCATCCGGCCGGCAAATTCCGCTATTCCTCCGGTGTCTTGAACCAACAGCGAAATACCTACCATGCCGCAAAAGCCGAATCTTGCCCGGGAGCTTTCCCTGCTGCTGGCGCTGGCCACCCTCTGGGGCGCCTCCTATACCTTCATCAAAATCGGCGTCGAGACCATTCCGCCGGTGACGTTGATCGCCGCGCGCACGCTGATTGCCGGCGCCATCCTGCTTGCCGTCCTCCGACACCGGCAAATCCGCCTGCCCACTGACCGCGCGACGTGGCGGCGCTTCTTCCTCCAGGCCTGTCTGAACAGCGTCATTCCCTTCACGCTGATCGCCTGGGCGGAGCAATCCGTCGATGCCGGGCTGGCGGTGATCCTCAATTCGGCGACGCCAATCTTCACCTTCCTGCTGACCGTGCTGATAGTCCGACACGAACAGGTGACGGCTCGAAAGCTTTTCGGCGTCATGGCAGGACTTGCAGGGATCTGTCTCGTCATCGGCGTCGAAGCGCTCAGTGGTCTCGGCGAAAGCCTGATGGCGCAGATCGCCATCATCCTGGCGACCGCCTGCTATGCCGGTGCCGCGATTTTCAGCAAAAACTTCAAGGGGCTCGATCCCGCCGTGCCGGCGGCCGGCTCGTTGATCTCAGGTGCTGTCATTCTGCTGCCCGTCAGCCTCGTCGTCGATCGACCGTGGACGCTCGATCCCTCGGCGGCATCGGTGTTGGCGCTGCTTGCCCTTTCCGCCTTTTCGACAGCCCTCGCCTTTGCAATCTATTTCCGTCTCGTCCAGACGCTGGGGTCTGTGGGTACGACCTCGCAAGCCTATCTCAGGGTGCCGATCGGAGTGACGATCGGCATCGTCTTCCTCGGCGAAAGCTTGAGCCCAACGGCCTGGATCGGACTCATTTGCGTCATATCAGGTGTCGCAGCCATGACGATCCCGGCAAGGCTTGGAACAACCAGGGAGAGAAGCGTCTGACAATCATTGGACCATTGATCGGCGCGATGCGCTGCGTGGCATGGGACGTGACGCACGTAATGCGAGCATTAGCGGTCACGATTTTGCACCCTATTGACTTTTCGTTGCCGGCTGGCTAGAAGCCCGCCGCAATCGATGCCGTAAACGGCGTCTGGAGTTATCCCCAGCATCAGAAGGGCACCAAGGACCTGCAGGCTGACGCCGATCTTGCTTGAGATTGCGCGAAGTGCTTGGATGAACCTGAGGCTTGGCGTAAACTGATACCCGCAAACGATGATAAGAAGGGAAACTCCATGAGTGTGCGTGTGTCCGGTAAACATATGGAAATTGGTGAATCGTTCCGTCAAAAGATCGAGGACCAAATTGGTATGGCCATCACGAAATACTTCGACGGGGGGTATTCCGGCCAGGTGACCGTGGAAAAGGCGAGTTCTCGTTTCTCCGCAGACTGCAAGCTTCACCTCGACAGCGGGGTGGTACTGCATGCGGCCGGCGAAGCGACCGATCCCCAGCTTGCTTTTGACGCCGCTTCGGAGCGCATCGAAAAGCGCCTGCGCCGCTACAAGCGCAAGCTGAAGGACCATCACGCCGGAAACCATCTGAACGGTTTTGCAGAAGTCTCCTACACGGTCATGGATTCTGTTCCCGACCATGAGGATGAAATCCCCGACGATTTCGCCCCGGCGATCGTCGCTGAAAGCACGAAGCAGCTGAAGACCATGTCGGTCGCCACCGCCGTGATGGCTCTCGACATGACCGACGAGCCGCTTCTCCTGTTCCGCAGCCCCGGCAAGGAACATTTGAACATCGTTTACCGTCGGCACGACGGAAATATTGGCTGGATCGATTCAGCCAATATCAAAGGCTGAGGTCAGGGCTCCGAGCGGCGGTATCGCCGCCGCTCCTTGCATCTGATCCCGGCGACAGAAGGAAAAAGAAATGGCATTGGCAGATTTGCTCCATCAGGATGCGATCATTCCCGCCCTCAGAGCAAATTCCAAGAAACAGCTGCTTCAGGAATTGGCCGCAAGAGCCGCCAGGATTACCGGGCTCTCCGAGCGGGAGATCTTCGACGTCATCCTGCAGCGCGAACGCCTTGGCTCGACCGGCGTCGGCAACGGCATCGCTATTCCCCACGGCAAGCTGGTCAACATCCATTCGATCGTCGGCATCTTCGCCCGGCTGGAGCAGCCGGTCGATTTCGAGGCTCTGGACGACCAGCCTGTCGACCTCGTCTTCCTGCTGCTGGCGCCGGAAGGCGCCGGCGCTGATCATCTCAAGGCGCTGTCGCGGATCGCCCGCGTCCTGCGGGATCACGATCTGGTCGCCAAGCTGCGTGCCACCGATTCCACTTCGGCGATCTACGCCTTCCTCAACGAAGAGCAGACGTCGAACGCCGCCTGACCGACATCTTTCCCTGAAATGAAAAAGGCGCCGGGTCTTCCTGGCGCCTCTTCATTTCATAGGGATTGAGCGCTCAGAACTCTTCCCAATTGTCCTGCGCCACGGCAGCCGAACCGCGTGAGGGGAGAGCCGCGCGGCGCGCAGCCGGGGCGACAGCGCGATGCGACGCGGCTGGAGCAGCCGGTGCCCGCATCTCTTGCGCCACCGAGGCGAGCGCGGCTGTATTACCCGAGCCTGCGACCCGGAAGCGCGTGGCAAGCGCCTTCAGCGTCTGCGCCTCGTCATTGAGTGCGACGCTGGCAGCGGTTGCTTCCTCCACCATCGCCGCGTTCTGCTGCGTCACCTGGTCCATTTGGTTCATGGCCTGGTTGATTTCCTTCAGGCCGACAGCCTGCTCGCTCGCCGATGCGGAGATCTGCCGGATGAGGTCGTTGATGCTCATCACCTGTTCGGCGATCTTGTGCAGCGTGCCGCCGGCGCGCCCGACGAGATCGACGCCTTCCTTGACCTGGACGGCCGAGGTGTTGATCAGCGTCTTGATCTCCTTGGCGGCATTGGCCGAACGCTGCGCCAGTTCACGCACCTCCTGGGCGACGACGGCAAATCCCTTGCCGGCTTCGCCGGCACGCGCCGCCTCGACGCCGGCGTTTAGCGCCAATAGGTTGGTCTGGAAGGCGATCTCGTCGATGACGCCGATGATCCTGGAAACTTCCGTCGAAGACTGTTCGATGCCCTGCATCGAGGCGATCGCCTTCTGCACCACTTCGCCGGATTTTTCGGCATCCTGGCAGGCGAGGTTGACATTGTCGGCGGCCGTGCGGGCATGATCGGCGCTAGAATCGACCTGTGCGGTGAGTTCGTTGAGCGCAGCCGCCGTCTCCTCCAGGCTTGCCGCCTGCTGTTCGGTGCGCTTGGCGAGGTCGGAAGCGCTGTTGCTGATCTCGCCGGTGCCCAAACCGATATTGGCGACGCTGAGGTTCATCGTGTTGATGGTCTCTTCGAGGCTCGCAAGCGCGGCGTTGAAATCCTGTTTCAGCTTGCCGTATTCGCCGGGGAATTCATCGGTGATTCGGTAACCGAGATTGCCTTGTGACAACTCGGAAAGGCCGGTTCCGACGATCGCGACGATACGGCGCTGCAGCGACACCGATTGCTGGCGTTCCGATTCCGAACGGCTGCGCTCGCCCTCCGCTGCCTGCCGCTCTCTGGCCGCCTCGTCCTCGAGGCGACGGCTGTCGGCCAGCGTGAAGCGGAAGCCTTCCAGCGCCTTGGCGACCGAACCGATTTCGTCGGTGCGGTGCTGGGCGGCGACCGCTTCGTCATATTTGCCGTCGCCGAGCGCTTCGACGCTGGCAACCAGCCCGCCAAGCGGTCGCTGCACCAGCGAGCGAACGGCGAAATAGAGCGCCAGCATGACGGCGCCGAGCACGATCAGGCCGTTGATGATCATCATATAGGTCTGGTCCCGCACCGGCGCGTTGATCGCAGTATGCGGCACGTCGACGAGCACGACCCAGGTGGCGTTGACGCCGGGAACCGCGAAGGGATAGACGACGCGGTCGAAGGGGGCGAGGCCGTCATAGGTGAGGTTGCTGACGAGGCCGGGCTGCTTGCTCGACAGCGCCGATTTGTCGACATCGGCGCCTTCGCCGTCATACTGCTTGGTCACCAGGTCGGGGATCGGCGCGACGATCCAGTTGCCTGCCTGCGACAGCAGCGTCACGCGGCCGGAGCCGAAGGGATGCAGCGCCTGCAGCTTGTCGGTCAGCGACTTCAGCGAGATGTCGACGCCTCCGACGCCGATCATCTTGCCATCAGACATAACGGGATAGGCGATCGAGGTGAGCAGCGTCGGAACGTCGGTTCCTTCGGCCAGGTAAGGCGTGGTGATCGCACCCTTGCCGCTGTCGGCGGCGAGCTTCCACCATTCGGCGGTATAATCATTGTCGAAGGTCGAATATTGGATGCCACCGTCCTTGGTCTTCGACCAGTAGGGCGTGAAGGCGCCGTTCTTGTTGGTGCCTTCGTCATTATTGTTGGCGATCTCGCTGGTCTTGCCGTCGAGCGCGCCGAGCTGTTCGCAGAACCAGCTGCCGAAGGCGAAGGCATTCTGCTCGAGATTGGCCTTCAGCACATTGATCATGCCCTTGCGATCGAGCGACTTGCCTTCATGGCCGCGGCCTATGACGCCCGTCATGGTGCGCGCGGCGCTGGCGAGCTCGCCGACATTGGCGGCGATTTCATTGGCGATCGATTTGGCCTCGAGGTTGGCCTGATCCATCGTCAGCGTCTGGACGCGATCCCGGGTTTGGTCAATGAGGAAAAAGTTCGAAACGATGAGAACGAGTGCGATAGCGATGCCGGTGATGACGATGAGTTTCGCCGCCAGCGATTTCATTCTAAAAATGAACATGAGATCCTCGGGCAAGGATGCGCCGAACGGGCATTCTCCGGCGCAGCAGCAAAGGCATCGCCCCCTCATGGAGCAGCCGCGTCGCCGGCCGGATCCCAAATAAATGGGGACCCGCCGGCCACGTGCAACATCGCCGGAGATCCCTTAAATTTGAATGAAACTTTCGCTGTCCGCCGAGGCAAAACGCAGAAATTCCCCTTAAAATTAAAGGGCTCGGCCGGCGGCTTCGCAAAGAGACATCACTTATATTCTGGCTGCGACGTCCGCGCTCGTGGGGATCGAAGGCTGCGCCCCTGATTTGAGGCAGGCGAGCGAACCGGCAACCGCCGCTCGGCGCAGCGCCGAGGCAAAATCGAGGCCCTCGTCGAGGCTGGCCGCGAAGTAGCCGCAGAAAGTGTCGCCGGCGCCGACCGTATCGACGGGTTCGATCTTCAGACCTTGCGCCCTTGAAATCGCCCCGTCGCGGATGGCGACGACGCCGTCGCCGCCGAGCGTCACGATCAGCGTCTGGCCAGTCTCCTGATGCAGGCGGACGAGTGCCGCCTCGCGCGCCTGAGCGTCCATTCCCTCCTGTCCGGCGAGCCGCTCGAACTCGGTCTCGTTGGCAATGACGATATCGGCGAGCCGGCCGAGACGCGGCGCGTCGGGGATTAGCGGAGCAAGGTTGAGAATGCTGGTGATGCCCTTGGCGCGGGCGGCCGATAAAGCGCGTTCGACGGCATCAACCGGCACTTCGAGCTGCAGCATCAGGATATCGCCTTCACTCATGCCGCCGATCGCGGTTTCGGCATCGGCCGATGTGACGAGGCCATTGGCGCCGGGAACGACGGCGATCATGTTTTCGCCGTCGCCGCCGACAAGGATCAGCGCGGTGCCGGTGGGGCCATCGACATGTTCAACGAGAGAAAGATCGGTTCCCGCCTCATCGAGCAGGGCAAGGGCATCAGCGGCGAAGCTGTCCCTGCCCACGGCGCCCGCCATATGCACATAGCGGCCGGCGCGGCGCGCGGCCAGCGCCTGGTTGGCGCCCTTGCTGCCGGCGGCCGTGGCAAAACCGTTGCCGGCCACCGTTTCGCCGGGCTTCGGCAGACGGTCGGTGGTGGCGATGAGGTCCATATTGATGGACCCGAAAACTGTGATCATCAGGGTGTCCCGTCGTTTGGAGCATGCGACGACATCATGCTCCAACTGTTTCATGCGGGCGAGACACTGCCCGAAGCAGTCACTCCTCGTCAACCACCCGCAGCTTGAGAAGACCGGTGCGGCTTTCCACCGATTTGGCGGCGGGTTCGTTGTCGCGACCCGGTTTGCTGTCGCCGCCGGCCTCGAATTCCAGCGCTTCAATCTTGGCGCCGCGCTTGGTCAGCTTGTCGGCCGAGGTGACCACCATGTCGATATCCTTCTGCGCCATGGCGAAATGGCCTTGCAGCCTGCGCACCCGCTCGTCCAAGCGGCCGAGATCGTCCATCAGGATCGCCACTTCGCCCTGAATCAGATGCGCCTGCGCCCGCATGCGCTGGTCCTTGAGCACGGCCTGGATGACTTGGATCGACAGCATCAGCAGCGACGGCGAGACGATGACGATGCGCGCGCGGTGCGCCTTCTGCACCAGGGCTTCGAAGTTTTCGTGGATCTCGGCGAAGATCGATTCCGACGGCACGAAGAGAAAGGCCGTATCCTGGGTTTCGCCCTGGATCAGATATTTCTCGGAAATGTCCCTGATATGGACCTCCATGTCGCGGCGGAACTGCTGGCCGGCGATCTTGCCGGCCTCCGGGCTGCCGGCGTCGCGGATGGCGTTCCAGGCTTCGAGCGGAAATTTCGCATCGATCACCAGCGGCGGCGCGCCGTTCGGCATGCGGATCGTGCAGTCCGGCCGCGAGCCGTTCGATAGCGTCTGCTGGAAGCCATAGGCACCCATCGGCAGGCCGTCGGCGACGATCGTCTCCATCCTCGACTGGCCG
>Ga0123342_1010198_pt1 | contig 10866 bp, 4 predicted proteins | sample Turbeawhitnodule_FD_89960 | JGI IMG/M metagenome (GOLD analysis project Ga0123342, IMG submission 89960) | Root nodule microbial communities of legume samples collected from Mexico - Turtle bean Mexico white nodule | ecosystem: Host-associated > Plants > Roots > Nodule | place: Mexico: Nepantla... | reverse complement strand
TATAATTTTATAAAATATTTTATTTTATATATATATATATATATATATATATATATATATATATATATATATACCCACAAAATTATTATTAATAATAATTTTCATTATTAATATTAGTGTATGAGAAAGTAAGGGTACCATGGTCTTTTCATTTCATTCACTCTTCTTTCTCTTTAATTATGAGAGGATCCTAAATACCCTCAATCTCCCCCTCTCATAAAAGCAAACAAGGTGACATCCATTCACGCTTACACTCAACCTCCATCACCCTAAAAACAAACACACACTTAATGATCCTTGGACTAGGCTCATGACCCAACAAGAGGCAAGAGGAAAAATTTAATGATAAGTTAAAAAAATATTATTCAATTAAAAAATATAGAACAATGTAATATATATATTGAACATATATATATATATTGAACATTGTAATATATATATATATAATTGAAAGATGAATTACTTTTACATGATTAAATTTAAATATGTAATAAAATTATGAAGGTTAAGCTCACGTTTGTTTAAAAATTGTGTGGCCAATCCGTTGACTAAGCTCACACTTATTTGAATAAACAATATAAAATATATTTTTGTGTGGGCAACATGGAGACTAAGCTCACACATGTTTAAAAATTATGTGGCCAACATGTAGGCTAAACCCATGCTTATTTAAATAAACAATATAAAATATAATTTTATGTGGGGAGCATGTAGGCTAGACTTACGCAAAAAAACACATCATTTGTGTTCCACAACCCGCCACTATTTTTATGTCGAACATATTAGCTTCCAAATTTTAATGATAACTATATTTTTGCGTCCATTTATTATAGCTAATGTCCCTTTTTGATTCATGCTAATAAAGATATTTTTTTGTAGTGAGATACGTGGAGGGAAAGTATCACAAAAATAATTTAATTTATGTTAATAATTTTGATTAGTTCGAAGTTGTCCAACATTGAATCATTTGGCGAAACTAGTTTAAAATAGAAATATTCAAACCATTTCTTTCTTAATTTGATTCGGGCAGAATTTTCTTAAAAGCGAATGACTCTTTTTGGCTAATACTAAACATTCATTTGAGAATAGAAAATAGAAAGAAAACTTTGTCTGTGTGCGTGGGCGAAAAACAAACCAATCGATTGATGAATACAATTTTGTTAAAATCTATAAAAGTAACATTTCTCAAAACCATTTATTCTACTTAAAAGTTATTAAATTTTGTAAAAAGTAAAACTAATATTTTATAAGCCCAAATTACTTTTAACATAATCGCACATATTAATAAAATTAATTAATTTTATCATAAATCAATATTATTAATACACCGAATTTACTTTATTATCAAGGAATTTTAATATTTTATTTATTAATAAAAGAAATACCCATATCATAATATTTAATATAAATAAAAATAAATGATTTTTTTAAATACCCATTTCATAATTTTTTTCCAAATCCCTAAATTTAGAATTTTTGAGTTTTTTCCATCACCGTGAGTAGGAAATATTCATGGATTGTGTTTATTAATCTTTCATCGGATAATATTTTTAACCAAAAAATTTTTTGGGACAATAATGTTTTTTTAGAAAAAAATAAGGGATCTTAAAAAGTGTACCTTAGTGTTTTTGTTTATTTGTTTGTTGGTGAAGGGACATCTAGGACCAGAGAACCGTTCAACTACCAACTTACCCTGCATGGTTGTTCTTTCTGTATTAGGAAGAATGGTCCAAACAAATAATGCACTAATATATAATTCAAGCCCTATTTAATTATTTTTAAATCAAATCTATGGCAAAGATTAATATGAGATTATTATACTAAAAAAATTTCAGTAATACTTTTTTTTTAACTATCTAGGCCGGATGGTTGAAAGGTTAAAAGACTCAAAGACTCAAAGGTTAATAAGCCGAAATATTGACCAAAAGGTAGAAAAGTCAGCAATTAAACTGAAAAATCAAATACGAAATGAATAAATGATACATTATTGTAACAAAGCCCATTAAATAGGTTCAAAACACAAAAAATATGTTTAAAGAATATTAAGTACAAAGAGTAAAAGGTCAATTAAGTTTAAGGTCCAATAAGAAAGTACTATAAATAGGTGATCAACCTAAGAGGTAAGTAGAGTGAATTTTATCTGATAATTAACTAAAATCAATTCTGACTTTATCATCGGAGCTCCTTGCAGGTACACACACTTACTTGTGAGCGGATACCGAGACCAAAAGTCGAGAGATCCAATTGACCAAGTCCAGCGAGTGAGAGTCAATAAATCATACCCAAGTCTAAGCCTAAATCAAAGGAATAGTAAGCTGAAAGCCCAAACCGAGATAGAAGACCGAGAAATCAACAGGTTCAGAAGAAAGAAGAAGTTTGTTTCTTTACTTTTTGTTGAAGTTGGTGGAAGCTTGATGAAGGAGATGGACCAAGGAGGGCTCCAATGGAGCTATGGTTTCGGGTGCATGAGAGGTAGGGAGAGTGATTGGTTGGCCCATATCACTTTGAGAGGTGAAGAAGAAGATCAAGGTGTCCTATAGAGTCTAGACAAGGGAGTGAGAAAGCTTGCAAACTTGGGTAACAATTCACTCATTTATTCATCTTAGAAAAATGAGAACCAAGCACCTCAATTTATAGGAGAGAGGGTTGAACATTTTGGAGCCAAAGTTTGAAAATTCAAAATAAAACTCTTCAATGAGAAGGTGTCATATGGACTCATGCTTTCCATGTTTAGCTCATACCTTCCATGCTAAATCCTCTCCACTCCTAGGCTGCCATGTGGACGTCCATGTGCTCCATGCTAAGGTAATTTTCGTCCTCTAATATACCCTAGATGTTTTCAGGTTACATTGGGCTGAAAGATGCCCAATTGTTACCCTAACTAGTCACTTTTAACCCCTAATTATACCTATTTTACTGTTGGCCCAAATACAAGCTAAAAAACCTATGCTACTTGGTCCAATTATTTTATGCTACTAGGATCAATACATGGCCCATGAAATCTTAAACAACTTTATATAATTTATTTAAGCTAAAGTTTGGCTAAAAAATAATGTTGACTAGTCTACCGAAACTCAGTCTTCTTGTATTCTTCTAACCAAAGTTCTAGTTTATGTTTTGATGAGTTGGAGGTCTTCTCGGATATGTTTGTACATTACATCATCCTAGAGTTGTCCTCTTGATTGGGCCTACAAAAATAAACAAAAGTCCAATTAGACCCATATTTGCAAATAAATCCATAAAAACCTTTAGGTCTTCATCCTCCTTATTATGTGATTGTGTGTGATTGGGGACTCTGCCATCAAAATTGTGTGGTTGGGGGCTTTTCCATCAAAATTACTTACTAAAATGGATTAAATTATTGTCTCGAAAAATGATAAATAATTACAAGTAGTTTTACAATATTTAAAAAATATATATAACTATTGAATGCTGAAGCATAATGCTCAAAGTAAAAATAGTTTAAGATATGCTCAAACTATTTGATATATATATATATATATATATATATATATATATTATTTTCAATAATTAAAAAAATAAAATTTAATACATGAATTATATGAGAGCTTTTGTACACTAGTTTATCTACAAATTAAAAACTATAAAGAAATTATAAGAGCTTTTACAAATTAATTTATGCATAAAATAATTTTAACTTCTGTTGAATCATTCTTTTCATTTTCCTTTCCATTAATCTTTAGGGTCTCCAAGACAACAAGTTCATTAGGCAGAAGAAGCAGTCATCATGGATGAAAGACTATGATAATTGTGTCTTCGGTTTTAGAATACCAGGCACGCTTTGAAAAAATATGTAACTATGTCAGGGGTTTGTCCTTAGAAATCATTTTGAACGGTTTCACTTCAGGCCTCCATCCCGAAATCCGAAGGAAACTTGCTATACTAAATCCCTATTCCATTTTCCAGGCTATTGGCCTTGCCAAACTCATTGAGGACAAAATCAAAGACTCCAAATCTAAAACCTTTCGTTCACCAAACCTTACTAATTTTCAGCACCATACCACGAATAACTTACACCACCCACCCTCTTCCAACATCCACTACTACCCAAACCAATCTGAATCATCCTGTTGTACCCTATAACCCACTACCCGCTCTTAACATACCCATTAAACGTATCACAACTGCACAACTTCAGGAAAGAAGAGCATTAGGTCTATGATACAACTGCAATGAGAAATTCTACCTAGGCCACAAGTGTTCTAGCTTTAGATTTCTATTACTCCTAGGCAACACTGATTGTCCCTCTTACTCCACTAAAGAAACCCTAGAACCCACACATACGGATGACATGATCCATTTCCACCTTTCACCCCATGCTCTAAACGACAACCTCTCACCACAAACCCTCAAATTCACAGGTCTCATCCAAAACCTTCCAGTCACAGTCCTAATAGACTCAGGTAGCTCACACAACATTTTACAACCCCGCATTGCCCATCACCTCCATCTACCCATCTCACTTAGTCCCTCATTTACAATCATGGTTGGAAATTGAGCATTTATCACATGTCAAGGCATTTGTCCCTCAGTTAATATTGTTCTCCAAAACATTACCTTCACAATTCTTCTTTACCTCTTCCCAATTGAAGGAGTTGATGTCGTTTTGGGGATTGATTGGTTGCGCACCCTAGGCCAAATTGCAATTGATTTCTCTATTCCCCAGCATAGCCTTCACCCACCTCAACCAAAAGATCACTCTAAAAGCCACCACACCCACCACACCAACCCCAACTACCTATCATCAGTTTTGCCAACTCCTTTCCACTAAAGCCATGGCATCCATCCATTCTTTATCCATTAACACCCCATCAGATTCCTCCCTACCTCTAGAAATCAACATACAAACCCCATCCTCTCCTTTATACTCTCTGCCTATTTCAATACAATCCATCCTACTTCAACATCAAACCATTTTTCAAATTCCTTGAGGCTTACCACCTCCACAACCCCACAACCACCACATACCTCTCCTCTCCAACACTTCCCCCATCAATGTTAAACCCTATCTCTACCCTCACTCACAAAAAAACACCATATCTGCCCTCATTCAAGCAATGATTCACATAGGTATTATCAAACCAAGCACTAGCCCTTTCTCCTCCCCGATTCATTTGATAAAGAAAAAAGATGGTACATGGCACTTTTGCATAGACTACAAAACCTTAAATGCAGCCATAATTCGTGATCGTTTTCCATTCCCACCATTGATGAATTGCTAGATGAATTGGGTTCAGCTACTGTTTTCACTAAGATTGACTTATACTCTATATACCATCAAATTCTCCTCACCCCCACAGATACTCACAAAATAGCCTTCAGAACAATGGATGGATACTATGAATTCCTAGTGATACCTTTTGGCTTGACAAATGCACCATCGACTTTTCAAACAACAATGAATGATCTCCTAAGGCCTTATCTCAGACGGTTTGTTCTTGTTTTTTTAATGATACTTTAGTCTACAGTCCCACATTGCAGGACCACCTAACTCATTTAGAGCTTATTTTGCAATTATTAAAACAACATCATTTCTTTGTTAAGCTATCTAAATGTAGTTTCGCTACCACCCAAGTTAGCTATCTGGGCCACCTGATTTCATCTATAAGTGTGGCACCAGACCCAGAAAAAAATTCAAGCAATCACAAGTTGGTTACAACCACGTTCACTCACGAATTTACGAGCTTTCCTCAGCCTCACTGGTTTTATAGAAAATTCGTTTACCACTTTGCCACTCTTGTGTCTCCGCTCACCGATTTATTACAACACAAACAGTTTATATAGACATCAGCAGCACAAGAGGCTTTTCAAATATTACAATCACACATGGCAAAGATTCCTACATTACGCCTTCCAGACTTTCAACAACCCTTCACCGTGGAGACAGACGCCTATGCCATAGGCGTGGGTCGTCCTCAGCCAAGCCAACCACCCCATAGCTTTCTTCATAAAAAAGTTATGTCCTTGTTTTCAATCTGCATCAGTTTATGTCCGAGAAATGCATGTCATTACAAAAGCAATTAAAAAAGTGGCATCAGTATTTATTAGCACACATTTCACCATTTTCATAGACCAAAAAAGCCTCAACACCCTGTTATCCCAAACAATCCAAACCCCAGAACAACAAAAGTGGACTGCCAAGTTACAAGGATATGACTTTAAGATAGTTTACAAACTTGGCAAAACAAATGTCGTAACTGATGCCCTTTCTTGCCAAGAATCGACGCTCAAGCCAGTGTTTTTGTCCATCTTATCTCCCATCTCGACCATCTTCCAATACCTCCAACAATACTTCTCCACCATTGACGGCCTCCAAATAATACAACAATACACTCACAACCAACCTTCACCATCCTTATTCCACACACATAAAAGACTGTTATTTTTTTTTTGCAACAAAGTTTTTCTTCCGGAGGCCAACAATTTTTGCCAACAGATCCTCCGAGAATGCTAGGAATCCCCCACCGCAGGTCACTCAGGTTTAAAACCCACATTGGCGCGAGTAGCTGCCTCCGTCTACTGGCCAGGATGGACGAGGGACATCAAGACCTTTATACAACAGTGTTCCCCATGCCAAAGCAAAAAGTACCTGCCAAAAAAAAGTCAGGGGTTAATCCAACCTCTTTCAATACCAATTCAAGTGTGGGAAGACTTATCCATGGATTTTATTACACACCTACCTTCATCCGCAAAGCACACAGTCATTTGGGTCATTTGTGACCGACTCATCAAATACAACCACTTCCTCATGCTTCCAACTCAGTACACAGCTTAGAGTATTGCACGAAGATTCTCAAGCGAAAAAGGTCGCCTTCACGGGATTCCCAAATCCATCGTGTCTAACCGTGAACCCATTTTTATTAACAACTTCTGGAAAAACATGTTTCAAGCACAAGGCACAACCCTCAAGTTCAGTTCATCATACCACTCCCAGACAGATGGTCAAACAAAAGTGATAAACAAAGGCTTAGAAGCATACCTTCGTTGTTTTACCAATGACCACCCCAACTTGTGGTATCACTTTCTTCACCTTGCGAAATTGTGGTACAACATATCCCATCATTCAGCCATAGGCACATTACCCTTAACTGCGCTTTACGGTCATTTACCACCATCAACTTTGGATTTGCTACATACCTCACGCTCCGGAACCACCATGACCGAGTTCCTCCACCAACACACCCTCATCATACACGAATTGAAGAAGCATCTTCAGTGCACGCGCCAACGCACGTGGGACAACGCTGACTGCCATCGCTCCAACGTGTCCTTCAACGTCGACGAATGGGTGTGCTCCGCCTCCAACCGTACCAATAGTAATTCGTGGAATGTCACGCTTCACCTAAGCTCACGTCACACTACTTCGGACCATATCAAATCCTTCGCCATATAGGCATGGTGGCGTATGGACTCCGACTGCCAACGATTTCGAAGATCCACCCTGTCTTCCATGCTTCGTTACTTCAAAGCTACAAAGGACCCCACCCTTACACCTTTCAAACTCAAGTGCAATCTCTCTGCCCACTGAAAATAACTCTAACTCAAACTCTCTCTCACCTAATTCACTAGCCGCACCAACCCTGTCCACAGAAATTAATGTTAACTCACACCTCCTCTCACCTAATTCACTAGTCACACCAACCTTGTCCACTGAAATTAATGTTAACTCACACCCCCTCTCACCTAATTCCCTAGTCTCACCATCTTTCTTAGTCAATGGTCATTTGCCACGTCAAAAGATGCACATGGAAAGGCACCTCGAGCCCCTCTTCCACTCAACAATCTAGAACACTCCATATAACCTCCCAATTAACCTTAATATCAACCCCACCAACTTACAATTCCCAAGCCCAACCCAATATAATATCCCTACCCACTTTGAGGACAAAACATCTCCACAAATGAACGGAAATGTTAGAGCATTGGTCTCCTAAAATAGCAAGCCCACTAGGCAGAAGAAGCAATCCTCGTGGACGAAAGACTATGTTCAGTAATAGATTAGGAGCATTGTCTTGTGTGATATTGATTGTAGAGCCTTCGGGCCCAATGACTTGTATCAGCACACATCATCTCCTATTAAGGGGATGAGAAACGTAAATAAAGAGATGAAGAAAAGTTTCATAACCTAAAGTAGAATATTTAGAGTTTAATCTCCCTCTTAGTCGGCAACAGTAGTCATAACCTATCATCTTCCATGTTTTTATTTTTAAGTGACACGAATATTCACTTTTTTTCACTAGGCTAAGTTTATTAAAACTTGAGAACATGATAATAAACCAAATTCTATTGAGTCAGAAGTTGATCTGACAAACTTATACCAATACTGGTGACGAACAAGAAAGAATGTATGTTATGGATTTGGATTCATTTTCCTTTTACTACATGTATACAATTATATATATATATATATATATATTGTACTCTCCAGATAAAAACCATTAATGACAATATCTGAAAGTTCGAGAGATCGAAGGATGTAACCACAAGATATTTTCGGTCAACAAAATACCATGTGATTAATATGAAACGAATGATTTCGATTATAAAATAGGAAAATTTTAAAAAAATTACCAGCATTGATATTGTACCAAAGCCCAAAGTTAAGCCCAAAATATAAGAATAAACTCAATAAATACAAAGTACAAAAAGTAAAAGCTCAATAAAGACGATAAGGCCTAATAAAAAAGAAGTATAAATAGGTGACTTGATTAAGATATAAGTAAGATAGCAAGTACACCTACCTGTCCGAGAGAGTCAAGATCCACCTATTCGAGAGAGCCAAGACCAACCTGTCTGAGGAAGTCGAGACCAACTTATTGAGAGGAATCGTAACTAACATGTCAAAGAGTACCAAGACCCACCTGCTAGAAGAAACCAGAAGACCATGAAGAAGGAAGGATCAGAAGTGTTGAAGTTATAGTTATTTTATCTTGTGTTAAGTCCTATAAATATATATATATATATATTATGTATTTAAGTATTAGTTGTTTATTCACATTTGTCTAGAAAAAATTATGAACTAAAGAAAAAAAAAACTCATTTTGTAATCAATTAATGAGATTTTCATTCTAGATTATGTTGTTAGGTTAATGTAGTGATATTAAGAGATAGAAAAGCATCGTATTTGTAGGAACTTTATTTGGAAAAGTTTGATAAATAAAAGAAAGGGTCACCTTATCACTTAGGATACTATTTTGCACTTTAAAGGACAAAAAAGTTATTTACATCTCATATTATCATAGTAATAACTTTGGAAAAAACTTTAGATAAAGACTATGCATGTTAGTCAAGAATATAATGTATGGTAATCATTCTAACTTAAGTATTGAGTTATATTATACTTTCTATATTAATATTTAAATAAGAAATATTAAGTCTTTATGATAAAAGAAAGAAAGACAAATATAAAAAAAATCATAAATCTATTTAAAAGTGTCAAAAAGGTTAAACATTAAATAAAAAACAAATGTTCGATGAAGACTAGATGACACACACAAAAAGATATATAAAGTGTAGATAACAAACACAAAAATACACTAAGAGATAAGACAACGTTAAGGATAAGAAGTAGAAATTGTATACACATGAATACCACACAAGACACAATTTTAATTGCTAACATATATAAAGCACTAGACAGAGGATATGTACTCAATGACTATTGTATCTAAGCCATTCTATATGCATTTTTACTCTTTATGAAATAACATTTATAAAGTTTCTTAGTGCAAGACCAATAGATCATCTATTGCATAGAGAACAACAGTTCTTTGTTAAAGTTTCACTTTATAAAGTATTTATCTCTCTTACAAGAAGTGTTGATGTATATTGAGAGTTTTTCTTATAATCTTCTTAAACAACTTCTATTGCAAATCAAAAGTGACAAATGTAGAATACTCGAGAAAGTCAAAAGAGACTTAGTATAAGAGAATACATATATCCTAAGGGAAGATAAATGGATATCCATGAGTGACTTATGTACTTAGTTTAAGTTAGAAGTGAGAGTATATAGTACTTGTAATCATTATTTGATTAGTGGAACCCTTTATAAGTTATAAAGGAAAATTTGATATAGGACATGTTGTAGTGAACCAATATAAAATTCTTAAATCTTGTACTATCCCATTTATTAATCTTGTATCACTCATTCGTTGTTTTACACAAGCATCTTGTGAAAAGTCTTTTTGAATTAACCTTTTTCAAACCATGCCCTTAAACATTTAATTATTTTCTTATTGTGAAAAAATTTCAAAGTATTCTCAAAATCTCTATTTAAACCCTCAGACTCTTTCTCATTTCTAAAGTTCACTTGTTATTTCAATCTTAGGCTAACACACGAAAGAAGTTAACATTTTGTAATAGGTCGCCAACATACTTAATATTTTGAAACAATCCCCTCATAACTCCTTTAAAATTAATATTGTTTGTTGTTTTTTAGAACAAAATGGTCAAACTACTTTTGTAATCAACACTCTAGTGAAATTTTTTCAAAAAGTTTTTAGTGTAATAAGATTCTTATACTGCTACTTGGAATGATAAAGATAAGTTAGGTTTCAAATCCTTTAAAATGTTGAATTTTATTTCTATGCTCAAACTAACTTCACAAATAATAACTCAAGAAAACACTATAGGTAAAGACTATTCACACCAAATAAGTTTGTCATGACCAAACTTATCTGGATGAAGTACACCATGACTACTATGGTTCAAACATTTTCAATAGAATTTAATTACTAATTAATTATAAATTTATAATTAATTAATGAACAAATTGTCAAAATTTATATATATATATATATATATATATATATATATATATATATATATATATATATATATATATAT
>Ga0123342_1010197_pt1 | contig 10866 bp, 7 predicted proteins | sample Turbeawhitnodule_FD_89960 | JGI IMG/M metagenome (GOLD analysis project Ga0123342, IMG submission 89960) | Root nodule microbial communities of legume samples collected from Mexico - Turtle bean Mexico white nodule | ecosystem: Host-associated > Plants > Roots > Nodule | place: Mexico: Nepantla... | reverse complement strand
CCACAGATATACATTATGTATATATATATACTCAGACTTCACACTTAAAAAAGTACATATTATTAAAAAAAAAAAAATATATATATATATATATATATATATATATATATATATATATATATATATATATATATATATATTTATGTGAACAAACTAAAAATGAGAAAAGGGTGTTGATTAAGTAGGATGAATTCCATTAATCAATCAATATAAAATCATTTGTTCTAATTTATGTTTTCTAGATTAGATTGAGAAAATTTCAATCATTTTTTAGTGTATGCATGAATTTGATAATTTAAGACTTATTATATCTATTTATAATAAAATAAGTGTATAATTTTTATTTTCTATTTTTTTATATATTTTATATGATAAATAGATATGAAATTATTTAAAAATCACAAAATGCATAAAGGTATAATTAATATGACCTTAAGATTTCCAAATAAAAAATAAAGAATATTATTCAAATTAATATTCTTCTTTTTTTAATGTTGATGTTGGGTCTCATTCCGTTCTTTTTTTCCTATTTTCTTTCCAGAATATCTATTTGATTATATACATATAATACTTTTTTAGGTCAGGTAAAATATCTTTACAATTTTTTTATCAGCAAAATCCTAGTGAATATCGAAAATCCTTATAAGATTTGTATTCGTTATCTTCTTTTTTACACTGATTGAGTCCATAATTATTACTCACAGTGGAAAATTTTCGTAAACACTTACGTCAGCTATCACCCTTTGTCGTTGGCAGATAAATTGCACACCCAAATGAAGCAAAGAAACCAGAAAATGAAGCCCAAAATCCTGGTTTCCCCAATTTTATTTTATTTTTTTCCTTTTTCCTCCGACAACAAAGATCATGTTAATTATTAATTAACTAATTATTTTTATTCATTCAAAAGGAAGGACCTCTGTCTATATGTGCCGCCTTGATCCCGTATATAACGTTGGAGAGAAACAAGAGGGTAGTTGAGAATCAAGATCCGAGCACTTTCTACCATTTTCATTCCTTCTTGTTTTGTTTTAGTTTAATGCATATTCTGTTTTGAGCTTTGGAGCATCTTCTAGAAATTCTTCTTGTGCTAAGCCATTCTTTTCGCAGATTTTACATAAATTCTGTTTGGTTTTGAACCTGGGGTGTGCCAAGTTTTGTTTTTTACTTTCTGAAATCGTTCCCATTTTGATGGTTTCTTTTCTTTAAAGGTTGCGTTAGAAAGAGACCCTTTTGTTGCCGAAAGAGAGTGTCCAATGAAAGTTTGTTCCTTGATGCATGGTTAAATTGTTCCATTGATTGGCAAGTTAAAAGGCCTTGGCTTTTTTGCAAGGGAATATTACTCCTTTTACCAAGATTATGGTGTTGTTCTATTTGAATTAAAGAACCTACGAGGCCTTGTGCGCTTGTTGTTTCAGCAAGCTCTTCCCCTTTTTCTGCATTGCTATACTCTTCTTCTTCTCATGGCTCATTTGTTATATGAACCTTGTTCCCATTTAAGTAGGGCCTTTTTCCATTACCCTTCTATTTCTTCCTCTGAGGCTAACAGAAGACTTAGATTCACTTTTAGAGCCTGTTCTGATGCCAATGCTGGTGAAAATTCTGATCGGGTTTTCGTGAAGGAAAAGAAAAAGCTTTATGGTTTTGCATGTCTTCCTCACCCACCCTTGTTAGGTGATTTTGAGAAAGGCATTTCTGTTGAAGATAGATCTTTGGGTGGAAGTCCCTCCAAACCTTTTTGTTTCGATGATCAACACTTACTCAAGAAACTTGTTGTCGCTGTTGATGTTGATGAAGGTGTGTCTTTATGCATGTGCTCCCCATCTTTTTTGTGTTATATGTTATCTTATTAGGCTTCTAATTTTATGTGAAGAATCTGGGCTGAATCGTTATCCTGTTCTAGTTTAATTTATTAGTCTGGTTCTATACATTTCCTTTCATTTTATATTTTAGTATGTTTCTTAAGCAATATTAAATGATTAAGAAACTAAGACAAATATCCCTTCCCTGGGTGCATGACACTGTCAATTTATTCTGCAGTTCAAATAGAAGTTTGGTGCATGTTACATATATTTTTTCCTTAATGTACTTGGTCAATTTTTCAGTTGAAGCTTTTTCTCAATTTATTTCTTTGTCTTAGATGTCATCATAAAACGTTCTTGGCAATGTATAGAATGTAAACTTTACTCTATCATTATCCACTTTTGATTTTCCTCTAATGTGCACCTTTTACATTTGCATTTTTATATAAGCAGTATTAGGAAACTTTGTGTCCGCTCTGAACGAGTTCATAGCAGATCGATACTCTTCAAATCATTCAGTTTCTGAGTATCATGTGTATGAGTTCTTCAAGGTACACCTCATAGCTATTTCAGTAATTCTATTCTTTAATGACAAGTAATTGCAAATTCGGAATGTACAACTTTTGTATTTACAATATTAATATAATTTACATTATCTCTCAAGACTCATTTTGGCCCTTGTTAACTAATCCTCTATAAAACAATTGTAACCTTATATTACTTAAAAAAAATGACAGCAGATGTATGAAGTTATTGAAGTCGCATGGAAACCCAAATTTTATGGAATCAGGCTTATTTGAGATGATTTAATTTCTTTGGTATTGATCTCGCATGATGTAATTTGAAGTTTAATCTACCATTGGTGACTGATAATTACATACCTTGAATTTTAAAGGTTTGCTTAGAGGTGTGTAAGGAAATGACTCAATTGCACTATCAAGGTATATAGGACATGAGCCTCACATTGGAAGTATGGGATTCTAGTGTGGGATTTATAAGGCATTGGGTTTCCCTACTGCAATAGCTGGTTTTTGTCATGTGCTTCTCCCAAGTTTCAGGGTCTGGGAATTTTCAGTGTATCACATGTTCTTATCTGTTCTTCATTCTGCCTTCACAGTACTAGTGGAGAATTCCCCTCTCCTCAACCATAGTGTTTCGCATGCAAACAGATGTTCTGTTCTGTTCTACTTTCCTTGGTTCCACACCTTGTAGTACTTATTTTTAACCTCATTTTCTATTCTAGTTTCTTTTTTGAAGTATACTGAACATAGAACAAACCAATTTGATATGTTTGGCTAAGTTCTAGCGTGTCTTCCAAACTCTAGGAAAGTGATGAAGTCATCAGTGAAATTCTGCCATTTGCTGCTTTGTTTAGTCATAGCTGTATTACGGTTTTAGTCGATTGATTCATTGTACAAGATCCAGCCAGGTACAGAAAATAAGTCCATATTGGCGTGAATATTGTTTAGATGCACACATTATTTGTGAGTCTTACCTTCATTTTTCTAGTTGACAATTATTATATTGAATAACTATAGATTATTTATGTGATATATTTCAAGCTCTTTTTCCTGTGTTTTTGAATCTTACAATTTGATACAATTTATGATTCAAGTTTCAAATATAAGCATAATGATTCACAATATGAATTATAATTAGATATAGAACTATAGGTAACTGCTTGGATGAATGGAAACATGCATTTCTGTTAACATTACTGAAAAACATGTTTCCATTTGTAGTGCTAACTCTTAATTAATCCTGTTCTATGATGGGTTTATTTCGTTTGTAGAGCTTTTGTCCTTTTTCTCGAGTACTTTTATCATATCTCGCCTTGGTCTTCAACTTACTGTACGCAGTAGTATTACTTCCTTCAACCACCTTATTTCTATGAATGAAAATTTCACTGATGAAAAGATATTTTGTGAGTTTAATTACTCATTTAATCCATTGAATGAGCATGTCTGTATGTGAGTCTGATGCTATTGCTGTGAATTAAAATTTCACTGATGAAAAGGTAATCCGTGCTTTTATTCATTTATTCCATTGTATTGCTTTGAATGAGTATGTTTAGATGTGAGTCTGATGCATCTTTCATTTCTGATACAGATATGGAACTGTTCACGTGATGAAGGTAATTGCATATCTACCAGTCACATGGATATTGCATTGTTTGAAATTGTCAATTATTCTTCTCTACTCCCACTCCATTTCTTATGAAAATCTGTGTGATAATTAGATTTGAATAGTTTTATTTCTTATTTCATTTTCACCTTGCTCTCTGATTGAAGGCATTATGTTGTGTTTTGAAATTTGATATCTTTCAAGAGAACAGGTCTATTGTGAATAAAGTTCTTAGGCCAGTTTAATTGTCGACCAAAATATTGTCAAATTTGAGTCGCTTTTGCATACCAATGTAATAGAGAACAACTCTATCATCGAAAAAATGGGAAATAGAGCCTGAGTGTTTATTGTGTTTTAATAGCTACAGCTAGAGCCTCAGCTCCTCAGAAAAATATTCTGCAGAATTACTACCTAAAATCACTGAATGCTTGCCTGTGTTCCCCACTTCCAAATAACTCTGTTGCCATCTCTAATTAGCAAATCCTTTGCATAGACTTTTCAATCCTTCCCATGGTTTGAGTCCAATAGGTGAAGACATCGTCTGTTCCATCTCACTGGTTAAATGATGTTTCAATATCCAGGATTGTATGATACTCACATTCTTATATGTAAACATTTGATTAGGTGAAGAGTGAAACAATTCAATAGCTTTATGAAGTCCATTTTTATTCATATTATTATGCTTTGTGCTGAGTACCTACATGTTGTGCAGCAAATACTCGTGTTCATGAATTTTTCGAGACGTCATACTTCAAGTCAGGGATCCAACCTATCCCAGGTGCTCAGAAGGCCTTGCAGAAGTTATCAAGATTTTGTAACCTATCAGTTGTAACGTATGATGTTGGTATTGATTTTACTTCAGCCAGTAGAAGAATCTGGTCAGCATGAACTAACAGCAATTTGTGTATTTTATGATCAGATCCCGGCAAAATGTGATCAAGGATCACACAGTTGAGTGGATAGAGAAGCATTTTTCAGGACTGTTTCAGGATATTCACTTTGGAAACCACTTTGCTCTTGATGGGGTGTCCAGACCAAAGTCAGAGATTTGTAGGTATGCAACTTAATCCTGTTTACTTTCATTTCTCTGCTTCAGCGCAAAACCATTGTTTCATAGCCAACATTTTGACCAATTCTCTTGATAGTCAGATAAAAAAAGCTTCGAGCTTGCTGGTTGCATGATTTGTTGTTTGATAGATTCTTTGTGTACTTGTAGGTCTTTAAATGCCAATATTCTCATTGATGATAACCCAAGATATGCTATAGAGTGTGCTGAAGCCGGAATCAGAGTCCTACTTTTTGATTATGAAAACTCATACCCTTGGTCCAAGATTGATTCTGCTGATCAGCATCCCCTGGTGACCAAAGTTAAGAACTGGGAAGAAGTTGAACAACAATTGATGTCATTGATAGCTTTGTAGTTACTTAAATCCTACAACAAGGATTAGTGAAAAATTCTGGTTTTTAGTTGAAGTAGTGGACTGGTTCTTATGCCTGCAATATCTAATGAAGAGTTGAAAAAGGTGAAACTAGGGTAGGTAGCTTCAAGAGTTTATTATTGCAAGGGCTATAATCCTCATTCTCACGTATTTCCATATGGTTAATAGAGAAAATTTTGTTTATACACCAGATGGATATTCCAGGAAAATTCTTATCATGGAGTTCTACCTTCATCTAACAAAGCAATCTGGACCTTCAAGTTCATTTTGTAACACTTTTGTTCAATCTTCATTGTATTCAATACCATAATGCATTGTTATACATTAATTGAGTTTTAAAAATATCTTTCGAGTTCAATCTTCATTTTATGGGAGTTGTCAAAATTAAGACAATGGTGTATCCTTGGTGACTTTAATGTCATCAGGAAGAAGGAAGAGCGAAGGGGTGTTTGTTACGGTAGAAGCGAAAGTGGGAGATATCCGATTTCAATAGTTTCATTGAGGGATGGGGTTGTTATACATTCCTTGTTTAGTGACAAAGTTCACTTGATCTGTGTCAAGTGGCGATTTCAATAGTTTCATTGAGAGGATGGGGTTGTTATACATTCCTTGTTTAAGGAGAAAGATCAAATGGCGAGACTGTTTAAGGAGAAAGATCAAATGGCGAGACAAAGAGTATGATTGATAGATTCTTAGTTTCAAATGAGTGGTTACAAAACCTGGTTAGGAAGTAAACAATACATGAGTGGTTACAAAACCTGGTTAGGAAGTAAACAATACATTTTAGGCTTACAAGTATCGGATCATTGCGCCTTAATTTTGAAAACACATGTCATGGATTGGGGCTCTAAACCTTTTAAGTTTCTAGACATTTAGCAGAAGGATAAGAGGTTCAATGACTTTGTGAAAAAAGTGGGATAAGTATGTGGTGAAATAATCTGGTATTGAGCCTAAAAATAAGTTCAAAATGCTTAAAAGTGACCTAAGGGTGTGGAATAAAGAGGTGTTTGGTTATACTGACGGAGCTTCTGAATAAATTAAAAGTGTTGGATCAAAAGGATGACAAAAACATTCTTGTTGACTTTGAGAATGAGTCTCGTTTGGATATCTTGAGTCGGTTACAGATCATCGACATGATAAAGGAATCCCTTCTCCAACACAAGTTCACAGTTCTCGGTGGTTTAAGCACGAGGAATCAAATTCTAAATTCTTTCATGCTACGATTAGATGGAAAAGAAGGAAAAGTGAAATTAATGGGTTGCTTTGCCAGGATAAATGGATTGAAGAACCAAACATAGTAAAAGATGAAGTTTTAAAATTCTTTTCAAACAAGATGACAACACTTGAAGATTTTGGGGTCACTTTGGATAATATTCCATTTTAGAAGATAACAAACGATGACAATCATATGTTGATTGCACCTTTTGAGAAATTAGAAATTAAGGAGTGCGGAAGTGATGAAAGTCATGGACCGAACTAAGTAAGTTTCGGCTGCATTGGAATAAAGAGTGTCTGGATTTCTCTTCTATTTCTATATTGGTTAATGGAAGTCCATCTAAGGAATTCAAACCGACTAGAGGTCTCACACAAGGGGACCCAATTGCACTGTTCCTTTTCCTAATTGTGGCTCAAGGACTTTCAAGTTTAGTAAATAAAGTTACTAGAAAGGAGTTGTTTTCCAGACTGAAAGTCGGTGCCAAAAAAGTGGAGATAAAGCTTCTTCAGTTCGCAGATGACACTTTGATCTTGTGTGACTCGAATATCCAAAATATTTGTGTTGTTAAAGCTATGCTTAAATGTTTTGAAATTTACTTTGGACTTAGAATTAATTTTTTTAAGAGAAAAATTGGCGTCCTTGGAATGGATAGAAACATGTTAGAAATGTTCTCTAAGTTTCCATTGCTGCATTATAAATATTCCTTTTGTTTATCTTGGATTACCTATTACCTATTGGGGAATTCCTTCTAAAGCTTCTTTATGGAACCCGATGATTACAAAGGTTAAGAAGAGGCTATCTATTTGGAAAGGTAAAATTTTATCCTTTGCTAGTCGTGTTTGCTTGATTCATTCGGTGTTGAGTGTCATTCCTTTGTATTAACTTTCGTTCTTCAAAGCTCCATCCTCTACATACAAAAAGATCTCAAAGATTCAATGCAAATTCTTGTGGGATTGGGATTCTAAAGGAAGGAAAATTGCTTGGATTAAATGGGATAATATAAGCAAACCTAAAGCGAAGGGAGGGTTAGACATAACAAAATTAGACTCTTTCAACAAAGCTTTACTCGGCAAATGGAAATGGAGACTTTGTCTCTTGAAAATAGTTTATGAAAAGATATTCTTGTTCTAAATATGGCTCATGGAGGAATCTATCTAAATCTAGAACCTTAAGGCATGCTTTTAGATGGTGGTGTGACTTAAATAAAGCGTGTGAGGATGGGCAGGATATCAACTGGTTTGATTCTAATATGGAATGGACAATAAGGTCTGGTGAAAAAATCAAGTTGTGGGAAGACGTTTGGGTGGATAATTGTCAACTGAATGTTAGATTTCCAAGGTTGTTTAATAATTCTCTCACTATTGACAACTTTCAGTGTTGCTTTGGTAATTGGCATAGAGACATCTGGAGTTGGAGTGTAAAAGAGAATGGTTTGAATGAGAGAAGGCATAAGTAGATGAATTCATGTCTATGATGAAAGGTCAAACCTTGAAATCAGGTTGGGATGACAAATGGCTATGGAGAGACCTACAAACCTATAAGTATTCCGCCAAATCTGCATATGAAATACTTTCTAATCCAACCCTTAGCGCATCTAATGATATCTTCAGAGTCCTGTGGGTTTGTTCATTCCACCCTCGGCACAATGCTTTGCTGAGAGGGCATTGCAAGACAAGATTGCAACAAAACAAAATCTGTTTAGAAGGTTAGTTCACCTTGTGGATTCTTTGTGCGTTTTATGTGGGAGCGAGGAGGAAACGACTTCCCAACTTCTAATATCTTGTCTGATTGCAACAAATGAATCGGGGTTAGATTTGTAAACCATTTTGTTGTGAAAGAACACTTCAAACAATTTTATTGTTCTTGGTTTAGCAAAGAAGGCAATAAGTTGTGGAAAGAAGTTGGGTTTTCATTATTTGATGTATATGAAAACACAAGAACGGGATAATGTTTAACCAAGCAAAAGTGGATGAAAGTGAAATCTTCTCTCTGGCTCAAGTACAGTCGTGACTTGGTTAAAAAACAAGGTCTCAACGGTGTCTTTCTCTTTCTCTGATTGGGTCAATTCCCAACTACTTGTATGAATATGGCAGCAAAACACTGATCTTTATGTGGTTTGAGAGGACGATAATCTGTTCAAACTGTTTGGCAGGTGTGCGTTCTGTTTCTTTATGCAACTTGATTTTGGTTTTTCTTGTATGAGAAGTTCACTATTTCTTTGTCCACTACAAGAAACAAGGTAAATGGCGTGGGCTTAAGATAGACACAAATAGCCAAAAACCTACTCAAAATTATTGTTAGTGTAGGCCCAGTCTCCGAAAAGATGGAAGCTAATACCTTGGATGCAAACATTTTTGTGTAGGTCCCAGCAGCTGACGCAATTTGAGTAGGCTAAACCTACTCAATATGGACACTTTTTGAGTAGGTTAAACCTACGTAATGTGGACGCAAGTAGACTCACTACGCCATCTTGGCCGCCACAAAGTTAACACTATTTTTTTTATAATTTAAGCTAGCGTAGGTTTAGCCTACGTTACTTGGATGCTAAATTAAAGTCATGAATGAGTTTGGCCGACACCATAAAGAAATAATTTAAAATGTTACTGTGGGTTAGGCCCACACAAAATATGAAATAAAAGAAAATGTTAGTGTGCGTTACACCCACACAAATTGTGAAATAAAAAAAAAAATATACATGATAGGACATTTTTAATATTTGTACATGTGAATGTAAAACATTTTTGTGACCCTTTCCCTTCCTCTGAAGCTTCAAGATTTACCTTACTCTTCCGATATTGCACCTGGTCATTTTATGGAGTTTTTTCTTGGACATCTTATGTGAGGTGTTCCTGTGGTCATAGGCAAAAATTGGAGTTTCAAGATTTGTGGTTAGATATTAATTTAAGGAGTTTAGTTTGGGATCCACATGCAAAGTTGCAGTCTTCCATGTGAGTGATGTCTCAGCAACAAAACCAAAACCAAAACTTAACTATGGTTATGCAATCTGGAGCTAGTGTTAAACCCTTCTCAATAAAACAATATGTTCTTGGTTGTGGTCACACAAATATCTCTCATAACTGGTCTTTTGAAGAGAAGCACTTGTAATTGTGTCTTAAAAATGGTCTCAGGTTTGAAGAGTTGTTGCTGTCACTTGAATCAGACAAAACTTCAAATGATGATAACAAGAAAGAAATCAGTTCTTGCAATGTTGTAGTGCCACAAGGCATTGATGATGAGTGTAACTACAAAGTCAGCAACCACCCTTCATCACATGAAGAGGGGAAGCAATCAAATCATCGAAACTACAGCAACAAATCTGCCAATTTATCTCAACTAGAAGAGACATGTACCCTCTGAAATTCAACCAATGTTTATAAGAGCAGTCCAGAACCTAAACATAAAAGGCGTAAAGGGAAATGTAAGAAACGTTCCATGGTGGATATTTTAGTTGTAACAGTTGTTCGGACACTCCTCAACTCCTCTCACATGAATGAATTAATATTTGCAACAAGTTCAATATAAAATAAAAGCTAGAAGGTAAAGATTCAACCAAGAACACAAGTAAAATGAACATATTGAAGTGCATCTTCTGCAACTTAAGCAACAAACTTTGAGTGGCAACAACTTATCAATTTAGTCCTGAAAAAATGATAAGTTTTTGAAAAGCCCTTTTTAGAGTAGATATAATAAGAGAAAGTGTTCACTTTTATTGAATAATAGATGGCTATTATATAGCCTTTACATAATAGCTTAAACAATATTATAACTACCCACTAGTAACAGTAACAAAACTGCTCATAACTAATCAAATCTTAAAACTGTAAAACTAAATTAAATCCCATAATAATAGGTATTTATTGTTGACTTAATGGTAAAAACTCAACGTCTATAATCTTAACAATTCCTCCCTTAAAATGAATGATAATATTCAATTTATCTCTTTCTCATAAATTCCTAATAGTCCTCTTAGCTTCAAGAAACCATCCAACTTCAACGGTTTAGTCATTACATCGGCCAACTGTTCCTTTGTGCCACAATGTACCAATTCCACAGAACCTGCCTTTGTGAGCTCTCGAAGGAAATGAAATTGCACATCTATGTGCTTACTGCGACCATGCATAACTGGGTTCTTTGATAGTTTGATTGCAGAAGTGCTATCACAGTAAATAATAGTTGGATTGGCTTGATTCTGACCCAACTTTTCCAACACTCCTTTTAACCATAATGCCTGACATGCACATGAAGCTGCAACAATAAATTCTGCCTCGGTGGAAGATAAACTTACTAT
>Ga0123342_1010196_pt1 | contig 10867 bp, 3 predicted proteins | sample Turbeawhitnodule_FD_89960 | JGI IMG/M metagenome (GOLD analysis project Ga0123342, IMG submission 89960) | Root nodule microbial communities of legume samples collected from Mexico - Turtle bean Mexico white nodule | ecosystem: Host-associated > Plants > Roots > Nodule | place: Mexico: Nepantla... | reverse complement strand
GCACTTAAACTGTACGTATTTTTGTACATTTCGGATTATGAAATCTGAAAATTTTTTGTTTTTATATTTTCTTTTAATTTTCGGATTCACCAATTCATAACTCAAAATATGCATTTCACATTCAAAAATCCATCATTCAAAAAAAAATTCTGGATCCACCAATCCGTAAAAGAAATATGCATTCCGGATTCAGAAATCTATAATTAAAAAAAAAACATTTTGGATCTACCAATCCGTAACAGAATTAGGCTTCCAGATTCAGCAATCTGAAAATCAATAATTTATGCAAAATTTGCTTACGGAACATTCCCTCATCCGGAAAAAAAATATTTAATTCTGGATTGATGAATCCTTAGCACACTCCCAGAGTGTCCTTTTTCAAATAAAAAGTCAAGGTCAGTTTTGGGATTTAGAAAATTGTGGGGTGCAGGAAGAAAAACGTAGGTGTTCAGGAAGAAAAAACCTAGAATGAAATAGTTTTATTGGACCTTCCTTTTGGGCCCTTAAATTGTCGGGCTTCAGAAGCCCAAAGGAAAAAGGTTATACTGGAGAAGAAGGAAAAGTTTACTGAATTAAACATATTCAGTATTGTTTTTGCAAAATAGAAGAGTGAGCGTAAGAGGTGTTGTCAAAATTTGTGTGAGGCAAAACACAAGACACTGAAGAAAGGGTCTCTTGGTTCGAACCAACATGAGTTTTCTGTTCGGCAATAGAAAGACTCCCGCTGGTATCGTTTTTGTGATTACTTTCATTGAATAGAGAAAATTTTTGTTTGCATTCCCAGTTTAAAAAGATTGTGTCTTTAACTTGAATTGGGAATTGGGTTGGTTTGTTATTTGTGATAGAGCTTTTGAGGGAGAACAAAAGAATGCTGGACAAGTCCATTAGAGAAATTGAAAGGGAAAGGCAAGGCTTGCAGAATCAAGAAAAGAAGTTGATTGTGGAGATTAAGAAGAATGCCAAACAAGGACAGATGGTATCATTTATTTATTTATTATGTTTCATTGTTATTTTGCATTCTTATGATGTTTGTGTCTGAGGATAAAGGTTGTTGCTTTTAAGGATTGTGATTTAGTGTACTGGGGTAGTGGTGTCTAGGGTTCAGTTTACTTCATCGGGTATACTATGAGATAGATTTTGGTTATTGTTCAGAATTAAAACTGTTTTTTGGGGTTGCTTGAATTTGCTAGGGGGCAGTGAAAATGATGGCCAAGGATCTCATCAGGACTCGCCATCAGATTGACAAGTTTTACAAGCTCAAATCGCAACTTCAGGGTGTTTCCTTGAGAATTCAGGTTTGTTTTTGTGCGTTTGCATTGCTAATTTGCTGAACTCGAAAGTCTCTTCATGCTCAATCTGGTTTTTTGGAAACTACAGATAGGTTAAAGTAGTATATATGTTTAGCATTGAGTTAAGTTGCACATTCTGAGCTTCATGGGAAATAATAATAAACAAATGTTAAGTGGTTATGTTGCAGCAACTGTTTGTAATTTTAGCTGTCAAGTGATGAATTGATGTTGTTATGGCAATAATTTGTTTTGGAGGATTCCCAAAATTCACAATGTAGAAGGTCTGTTGATGCACAAGGCCACGGTACATCCTTGGTCGTGTGCATCACTGTAGCTGGCTTGTTTTATGTATGTGTAATTTTATTATATAATGTTTAAAAAGGACTTTGATGTCAATTTCAGACACTAAAATCCACTCAAGTAATGGGGGAGGCTATGAAAGGAGTTACTAAAGCAATGGGTCAAATGAATAGGCAGATGAATTTGCCTTCGTTACAGAAGATAATGCAAGAGTTTGAAAGGCAGAATGAGAAGATGGAACTGGTTTCTGAGGTAATGGAAGATGCAATTGACGATGCTTTGGAAGGTGATGAAGAGGAGGAAGAGACAGAAAATCTTGTCAATCAAGTTCTCGATGAGATTGGAATCGATATCAACTCTGAGGTAAGAAGTTATCAGAAAATAACTAGTTATAGATGATCAGGTTTATCATACTCCTCCTAGACGGATAAAAGTAAAAGTAATAATTACAATATGTATTTCATCTGTTCTATTTGCAGCTTTTGAATGCACCTGCATCAACCTCTGTCACTACTGCACCAGCAGCAAATAACAGGGTTGCTCAAGTTGAATCAACAGGTCATGAAGACAGTGGAATAGATGATGATCTACAGGCTAGGTTAAATAACCTGAGAAAAATGTGAAGATTCCCAGGGGAAGGTCTTCACAGAACCACGGAAATAATGATTGTATATGAAATTAGGATGTGTTTTATTCTTTTTTTTGCTATCAGGTCTGACTCTAACATATATATGTAAAGAGTAATATCACAAGTTGAATTTCATGAAAACATACCAAGGAAAGAGACGCAGTTAATTTTAAACTGTTTATTTCGTCTTTGTATTTGATTACCCCTCTTACAATTTATCAAAAGCTCAATTCCACATTAATAATATAAATAATATGAAACCCTTTGCGTTATATAGAACTAGTCAAATGTATTCACTAATGCTGAATGCTTCAGGTATTAGTTTTTCACAACACTATTCAAATGTTTTCACTAATGCTGAATACTTCAGGTATTAGTTTTTCACAAACACGTTAAAGCAAAACTGGTCCGTGGATTGTTTACCACTTAACCCCACATGTTGATGGGGATAGCAAACTGATCCTAGAAGTGAATACCAGAGCATAAATGAGCTGACTGTAGGAAGTTTTAGATCTTATCATTAGCAGAATATGCAAGATAAAGGAGAAAATTATGGTCTTGAACGGTAGCCATGAGTGAGGTTGTAATGATTCAGGAGTTCACAATGACCATGATCATGTGATCATTTTCTTCCAAAGCCACTCTACTGTTTTGGGAATTCACTTTATCAATCTGAGTGCGGCACAGTGGACAACCTGAATGAGAGCCAAGCCACTTGTCAATGCAAAAGGTGTGGAAGATGTGCTTGCAAGTGTGAAGCTTCCGTACACTTTCCTCTTCTTCAAAACTTGTCAAGCAGATAACACATTCAGTCTGGTTTGTGCCTTCTGCAGCCTTGTAGTGGAAGGTAATCGAATGAGACTCCAAACTCATGCAAGGAGAGAACTTGTCATCAAAAGATAAGACTGTTGTAGGAAGGGATCGTATGGGATTGATATCCAAGCACCATCCAAGCATGATCAAAGTGAAGAATGTGAAAGAAATTACCAGTGTTCCAATTACCAGAAACCCAGGGTAGAGATCCATTTCCATTTATGGCATTGAGTTTTTAGAAGCATTAATTAATCAGCAGAAATGGTGAAATGGGTATGTTGTTACATTGGCATAGAGCCGTGTCATGATATGGTTGACGATAACTATGAGCACAACAAAAACCAATTCGATCACAACTATGCTGGAGCACATAAAAAGACAACTTCTGAAGGAATATATACATACTTGTGAAGGAATAAAACAAGCCTTTTCATTGTCCTTTAAGCAAATGCATAGAACTAGCATTTTGTGATTGATGAGCATAAACCAGTTTGTTGTTTCAAGTAAGAAAACATTTGATATTTACAATGAAGTAGCATTTATCTTCCTTTGCTGCTGATGGAATACTTCCAGTATGAAGGATCTTATGGCGGCTTCGGCACAGGAATCCTTGTGCATTGAAAGGACTTCTGAATAAATTGGACTTGCACACTATATGCCTAAGAATGCATGAGGTAACATTGTTAAATACACTATATGCCTAACTAATGAGGTAGATGAACAATAGCTTGAAGGAAGATCAACCTCCAAGAATTGTTGCATACCAAAAACATTAAATGTGTTACATATACAAAGGTATATCCATACCTAACTTATTGAACATGTATCAGAAGATATCTTTTATTCCTTTTGTGATTGAAGCCAAATACGGGTTTTCACATAAGTTATATGGTTTACATAGCTTAGTGAGTTCTAAATAACTATTTTTATCTCAAATTCTCAAGTTTAGGGATCAAAATGGCCTAAATAACACTTATCATTGTATAATGTCCCTTTTTTCCAAAAATCGTGCAATTTTGCACCAAATTTACAAGAGTTAGAAAGATTTTAAAAATATTGCAAAAAAAAGTAAGCCGTGTTCGAGTAGTACGACTTCATTTTTAAGAATTTGTCACCATGAAACACGATTTCATTAGCAACAGAAAAATAACAAACAAACAAGTTGGTAAAAACAATGATGACTTTGGTTATAAGAAATGAGTTGAATAAGTCATGTCCATTAAGCATTGTTAGAGGGTATGATGAATTCAGATGATTTTTTTTGTATTTATTTTATTTACGTAAATTAAAAATTTATAATTTGAAAAAGAAAATTGTGTAAAAAATGATGAATGATCTAACAATAATTTTGTAAATTGTTTGACTTATTTAAACAAATATTTATTATAATGTATAAGTAGTGAGAAAATAGTGTGCAGTAATGTGGAAAAAATAGATTAATTTCATAAAAACATAGAAAAATAATTTGGGATAAATTGTGTAATGATTATGTTTAAAGTTTTGTAATAAAATGTTTTATTTATGTAAATAATCATTTGAAAAAAATTACATTGAGTTGTTTAAAAATATTAAATAAAATGATGTGGTTTAATAATTTTGGTTGGTTTATGTAACAATTTAATTGTTAATATTTTTTATTTATTTAAATTATTTTTAATCACAACATTATACATGTCATTATTATATAAATGATATCACAAACCTTATTAAAAAAAATGAACAACATTCAATTATGTGTCTTGTGCAAAGGTATAATCAAGAAAATTCAGAGTTAAATCTTTAATAACCGAAATAGTCCTAAAAATTTCAATCTTATCCTGAAAACGAACATAATTTCTCTTACGCCATAACATTCAAATAGAAAAAGTTATCACAATAAGCTTAATCAATTTAACCAAAGACTACCATCACTATTAATAAAAGAAAGAAGATCGTCCTTATTACATAAATGAGATGTAGGAAAAATCTGCCGAACTCAACTCCAGATATGCAAAGCAATAGAACATTAAAAAAATAAATATTGAATAGATTTTTTTTTTTTTTTTCACAATGTGTACACATAAAACAAATATGCAGACATTTATTTTGAATATGTTGATTGGTAGGAAGCCACCCATGAAAAAATTTGCAAAGTACAAGAGTTTGTTTTAGAAGACGGAATAGATGAATACCAAATAAATTTAGCTAAACCACAAATTACTGGTTCCAAGAAAAATCACAAACTACTCGTTCCAAGAAGAAAGTTTTTATAGCTGAAATATTTATGAGGTGAGTTAATTTTCTGACTTTCATTTGATTAATTTAAAATGAATTTTACATAATAAAAATCAAGTTAACTATCTTATTAAAAAATAGATTTTCATCTTTTTCTATTGTTATATGTAATATTTTTATTTTGTTTAAAATATATTAAAATCATATTGTAGAAGGGAATCGTCTCTTAGAAACTTCTTGGATACCTAAAAGGGGAATGCAATTTAACACAGTAGATTGGTTTTTTCTTTTTTAATTGCAATATTATATAATTTAATTTCGCAATTAGTTGTGTGTGTTTTGAGAGAGAGAGAGCGTGAAGAGTGGTATGTGTATGGGTTTAGGTTGTCATACACACCTAAATTATTTAATATCATACATAAATAAAAATTTAAAATAAATAAAATTCAAAAATTATTCAAAATCTTAATTATTGAAAATCTTAAATAAATATAAATCTAAATTATTTAATATCCTACCTAAATAAACATTTGCAATAAATATAATTTCTAAATTATTCAAAATCTTAAATAAATACAAATCCTAACTTAAGTCATACTTAAATAAAAATGTCAAATAAATAAAAATTTTAAGTTTTTAAATAAAAAATTAAAATTTAGAAAAATTCAAAAATATTTAATTTCATTCTTAAACAAAGATCTAAAATTGATAAAATTTATAACTTTTTTAAAATCCTAAATTATTATATTTCTTACTTAAATAATAATCTAAAATAAATAAAATTTTGAAAATCCTAAATAAATACAAAAGCTAAATTATTTATGTTCTACTTAAATAAAAATATGAAATAAATTAAATTTCTAAATTATTCAATTGCTAAAAAAATAAATTCTGAATATTTAATGTCATAGGTAAATAAAATTATTAAATTATTCAAAATCTAAAATAAATACAAATTTAAAATATTTAATGTCATACTTAAATAAAATTTGAAATATTTGAACAATTTAATTATTTATGTTTATGCATTTTTTATTTTAATTTTAGCATGTTTAGTTTGGTTATTTGTTTCTATAGGTTGATATTTATTTCTTATATTTTAATATTTATTTTGTAATTTTTTATTTTACTTACATTTACATTTAGTAATATATATATATATATATAATATTTAATGATATAAATTATATTTTTATACAAAATACTAAAAGAAAAGGTGACAAACAAATCAACAAAACTTGGAACGAAATGAACGAATTTATGTATATTGAAATTAACGGAATGAACGAATTTATGTATATTAAATAATTTCAAGAAAGACACTCAAAAATTGTTTTTGAAAGAGAGGTTAATATAAAAAATTACGAAATTTGAGTTATTTAATTTTTATAATGAATCATTTCCTAAAATATAAACCCTAAACCCCTAATTCATATCCTAAATAATTTAATGTCATTCTTAAATAAAAATTTCAAATAAATATTTTTTTCTAAGATTTTCAAAATCCTAAATAATCATAAAATTTGAAATTATTTTATTTTCAACTTAAATAAAAATCTAAAATAAATAAAATTTATAAGTTTTTCAAAAATGTTAAATAAATATAAGTCCAAATATATTTAATATCATTCTTAAATAAAAACTAAATTAATTACATTTTTATGTTTTTCAAAGTTTTAAATACATACAAATCCTAGATAATTTTATTTCCTACTTAAATAATAATCTAAACTAAATAATATTTCTAAAATTTTCAAAATTCTAAACAAATAAAAAATATAAATGATTTAATTTTTACACAAATAAATTTTTTAAATTAATTTTCTAAATGATTCAAAATCCAAAATAAATGCAAAACCTAAATCAATTAATCTCATAATTAAATAAAAAATGCAATAAAAAACTTCCTAAATTATTTAAAATTCTAAACAAATACAAATATTAAATTAATAAATGTAGTACTTAAATAAAAATCTTCAATAAATAAAATACCTAAATTATTTAAAATTATAAATAAATACAAATCCTAAATTATTAAATGTTATACTTAAATAAAAATTTACTATAAATAAAATCTTAAATTATTTAAAACTATTAACAAATACAAATCCTAAATTATTGAATGTCATACTTAAATAAAAATTTACAATAAATAAAATTTATAAATTATTTAAAATTTTAAACAAATACAAATCCTAAATTATTTAATGTCCTACTTAAATAAAATATCTAAAATAAATTAAATTCTTAAATTATTCAAAATTTTAATTCAACATAAATAGAAAATTAGAAAATATTTTATTTCCTATTTAAATAAAAATATTAAATAAATAAAAATTTTAAGTTTTTCAAAATCCTAAATAAATAAAAATCCAAAGATTTGTAATATCATTTGAAAATCAATAAAAAATATTAAATTAATCAAAATTAGAAATAAGTCCATATCCTAAATTATTAATTTCATTAGATAAAAATCTAAAATTAATAAATTTCTAAGTTTTTTAAAATCCTAAATTATTTTATTTCCTACCTAAATAATAATCTCAAAGAAATAAAATTTCTAAAATTACTTATTGTATATATTAATTTTATTTCTTATATATTAATATTTGCATTTTAATTTTATTTTTGTTTTCTTATTTTCTTATTTGCACACATATAATTATATAAATTATATTTTATACAAAAAAGTGAAAGAAATTGCGCAAAATAAATCAATAAAACTTAGAGCGGAATGAAATAACTTTATGTTAAATGACTTCAAAGAAGATAATAACATTGTTTTTGAAGCAGATGTTAACATAATAAATAATGAAATTTGACTTTTAGGAAGAGTGTTTTTTTACATAACTGCTTATTGTAATTACTTTCCTTTAAATTTGGTTTGTTTGTTATACTTACATTATTAATATTTGATTTGTATTTTATACTTATATTATATTAACTGACTGTTTATCGTTACTTATTTTCTTCAAACTTTGTGTCAATTTGTTGATACTTTAATAATTTATTTATTTATGGTATATTATTTATGTTTATGCATTGTTTATATTAATTTTAGTATGTTGATTTTTATTTCTTATATACTAATATTTGTTTTGTAATTTTTTATTTACATTTACACTTATATATAAGTTTATATTTAATATTTAACTATGTAAATTATATTTTTTATACAAAATAGTGTAAGAAAACTCATAAAATAAATCAACAAAACTTAGAATGAGATGAAAGATTTTTTGTATGTTAAATTACTTCAAAAAAGTCATTACAGATGTTAACATTTAAAATAATAAATTCCTAAATTATTTAAAATCCTAAATAACTACAAATCCTAAATTATTTAATTTCATACTAAAATAAAAAAATCACAATAAAAAATTATTTAATATTCTAAACAAATACAATCCTAAATTATTAAATATAGTACTTAAATAAAAATTTAAAACAAATAAAATACTTAATTTATTTAAAATTATAAATAAATACAAATACTAAATTATTGAATGTCATACTTAAATAAAAATGTACAAATAAATAATTTTTTTAAATTATTCAAAAGAAAATTCCTAAATTATTCAAAATTTTAAACAAATAAAAATCTTAAATTATATAATGTCTTACTTAAATAAAATATCTAAAATAAATATAATTCTTAAATTATTCAAAATATAAATAGATAATAATTCTAAATTATTTAATGGCCTGCTTAAATGAAATTTTGAAATAAAATAAATTTTATAAATTATCCAAAATCTTAAATAAAATTTCTAAATTAATCAAAATTCTAAATAAATTCATATCCTAAATTATTTAATTTCATTCTTAGATAGAAATCTAAAATTAATAAATTTCTACGTTTTCTAAAATTTTAAATAAATACAAATCCTAAATTATTTTATTTTCTTTTAAATAATAATCTCAAAGAAATAAAATTTCTAAAATTACTTATTTATATATGCTATTTTTTCTTATATAATAATATTTTCATTGTAATTTTTTTTTATTTTCTTATATATATATATATATAACTATATAAATTATATTTTTATAAAAAAAAAGCGAAAGAAAACACGCTATATAAATAATAAAACTTGGAGTGTGATGAAATAATTTTATGTTAAATGACTTCAAAGAAGAAAATAAAATTGTTTTCTAGAGATTAACTTAACCAATAATGAACACTGGTGCAGATAGACAAAATCTGTAAGGATCTAGAAAATAACCTTAGAGTAGAAGTGGTATATTTTAAATGATACCTGAATATTTTATTAATAAAATGAAAATGACATATAAATAGAAAATTCAGTTATTCACCATCTTTTCCTTTCTCTCCCTTCTCTCTAAGATTTTGATCTCCTCGCTCTAAAATTCAGTTTGACGATCAGAGTATACCGTTAGACTCCTGGCAGCGAAGACTACAAGACTGCCCGATCAGAATAAGTTCAGTTTTGTTCCTCTTCTTCCTTTTCTCCCTTTCCTGTAAGATTCTGTTATAGAGTCTGCCGTTGGACTCCTGTTAGTGAACCTATAAGTTTGCCGGATCAAAATATCATAGATAGAGTAAGTTCCTTCTTGGCCCCTTTTTCTTTTGAGTTAATTTTGATCTTATTAGATTTTGTACAGGTTAATTTTAGATTTTGTACGGGTTAATCTCTGTTAGTGAGCATTAAAGTTTAGGTAAGGGAAGCTAGTCTTATCATTGTTTTTGCTTGCAGGATTGTCTTTTTTGAAGAGTAAAGTAATATATTGACTGAAATGGTTGATTTTGAATCTTTTATATTGATGTTAAGGTGAATAATTTGTTGAAACTGTTTGTGATTGAGAATTGAAAGTGTTTGAATGATAATATAAATGAGTTGAACTGTTCTTTTTGAATGTTTTGTTGAATTACTCTGATGAGAAGTGGTTGTGTGATTTCAGATGATGATTGATTTAAAGAGCATATATTTTGAATATTTAATGATGATTCAGTTTATGAACTAAAATTGTCTGTGACAATTTTTAAAGTAAATTATGAGTTGATTATTTTGAGAGCTATGTTGATTGTAATCTGAATTCTAGTGTTTTGATCAAACTTTAATTTTCATGTTGTGGCTTCCTCATCCTTTTTATTAAATACTGTTGGATATAGTTGTAGTTGGAATAGTTGTAGTTGGAAGATAATTTTATTTCATTATCCTTTTATTGTCTCTCTTTTGGATAGTAAAACTTGATGTGATTTAGATACACTTTGGAATCCTTTTGATTCAAGACATTTATATGATTAGTGAATGAATTGTTGGGTGTTTTGGAAATTCTAAATTGTGGAATGATTTGATTGTTTGATGGGGGAGATTTTAATGTTTAGAATATATTTTTAATCAAAACATAGCATTTTCAGAAAAAAAAACACCGTGTTAAGATTGTTTAGGATGTGCATTGACTAGGGATTCGTCTAGAAGGAGATATCCTGACTCTCCTGAGATAATGAAATCATATAGATGAAGTTATTCAAGTAGTGAGAGTCGAAGGAGGTTCATATGAATGGGTAAGTTGTTTGAAAGATAACTAACTTGACCTGTTATATGAGTTAACCCTGTCATACTAGGAGAGATATGATATTGAGATTCTTTATGCGCAT
>Ga0123342_1010195_pt1 | contig 10870 bp, 8 predicted proteins | sample Turbeawhitnodule_FD_89960 | JGI IMG/M metagenome (GOLD analysis project Ga0123342, IMG submission 89960) | Root nodule microbial communities of legume samples collected from Mexico - Turtle bean Mexico white nodule | ecosystem: Host-associated > Plants > Roots > Nodule | place: Mexico: Nepantla... | reverse complement strand
CTTCGTGAAGTACTCGATGGCAACTATCAAGTACTTCATCTGCCTTATTGCTAACGGGAAGGGCCCCAGAATGTCAATTCCCCACGTGTGGAAAGGCCATGGGCTGTAAATTGACCTCAGCTCTTCTGGTGGCGCCTTGTGCTAGTCGGCATGCAGTTGGCATTGCTTGCATCGCTGGGCGTACCTTACACAGTCCTCCTTCACAGTCGACCAGTAGAAGCCTGCACGGACCACCTTGGCCACCAAAGACCTTCCTCCTACGTGGCTTCCGCAAATTCCTTCATGGAGCTCAGATATTATCCTTGTACACTCTTCTCCACTCACGCATGTCAAGATCGGGTGCGTGAACCTGTGTCTGAATAGTGCCCCATCCACGAGAGTGTACCTCGTGGAATTTCTCTTTATCTTCTTGCCTTTTTCAGGCTCTGCTGGGAGGATCCCATCCGCGATGTAGCGCCTATAGGGCATCATCCACGTGTCCCCTTCTTCCAGGACGCACACTTGCATGGGGTCCTCCTCTTCTGGCGAGGCCGGGTAAACACTTATGCTGGGTGCCCTCGCCGTGTCCTGAATCAAGGACCGATGACTCCTCGACCTTCCTTTGAACGCGTTGATCTGAAGGACGTCCACCCTGTTATTCGCCACAAACGTTCGTGGCATCTTGAGGGTCTCTTGGATGATCGTCCTCTGCCTTCCCCCCTTGCCAGAGCTGGCCAGCTTGGTGAGCAGGTCAGCTCGGGCATTCTGCTCTCTTGGGACGTGGACCAACTCGAACGCCACGAATGCCCCTTTCAACACTTGAACATATCTCAAATATGCCGCCATCTGCGGATCTTTAGCTTGGTACTCCCCGGTCACCTGCCCCGTGACCAGTTGTGAATCACTCTTCGCCAGCAGGCTCCGCGCACCCATCTCCTTGGCTAGGAGCATCCCAGCTATTAGGGCCTCGTATTCTGCTTGGTTATTGCTTGCTTTGAACGCAAACTTCAGGGCCTGCTTGATCAACAAACCGTTTGGCCTCTTCAGGATCACGCTGGCTCCACTCTCTTGCTGATTGGAGGACCCATCCACCGAGAGCACCCACTAGGAGCCCACCTCTTCCTCTTGCTGTGTGCTTCTTGGCGAGAGCTCCGCCAAGAAGTCTGTGTATACTTGTCCCTTGATGGACCCCCTGGGCTCGTACAGGATATCAAACTCTGATAGCTCTACCGCCCAGCGGACCATCCTCCCTGCGACATCTAGCTTTTGCAACACCTTCTGGATGGGGAGGTCCGTCAGTACTACTACCGTGAAGCTTTGGAAGTAGTGACGGAGCCTCTTGGCCGAGAACACCATCGCCAGAGCCGCCTTCTCTAAAGACTGATACCTCGCCTCCAGTCCCTGCAAGACCTTACTTACGAAGTATATAGGTTTCTGGGTCTGGTCCTACTCCTGAACCAGCACAGCGCTGATCACCCACTCGGTCACCGCAAAATACAACCGGAGGGGCACACCTGTCCGTGGCTTACAAAGCACGGGAGGAGCCGCCAAATACTCCTTGAGCTTGAGGAATGCCGCCTCGCACTTCTCGGTCCATACGAACCTACTGTTTCTTTTTAAGCACTGGAAGTAAGGATGCCCCTTGTCTCCTCCAGTCGATACGAATCTGGACAGAGCGGCCATCTGCCCTGTCAACTGCTGCACCTCTTTCACCGAGGCGGGACTCCTCATTGCTAGAATCGCCGCACACTTGTCTGGGTTTGCTTCTATCCCCCGCTCGGTGAGTAGAAAACCCAAAAACTTACCCGCCTCGATCCCGAAGACACACTTCTCGGGGTTCAGCTTGAGGCGGTACTTAGCTATTGTGGCGAACAGCTGTTCCAGGTCAGCTATGAGCTGCCCTCTCTCTTGGGAGGTCACCACCATATTGTCTACATAGGCTGCACATTCCTACCCAGCATAGGTGCAAGGATCCTAATCATCAATCTTTGGTAGGTGGCGCCTGCATTCTTCAACCCGAACGGCATGACCTTGTAGCAATAACAACACGTTTCGGTCATGAATGCCGTTTTGCACTCGTCGCGGGGATGCATCTTGATCTGGTTGTACCCCGAGAACGCATCCAAAAAGCTTAACATCTTACAGACCGAGGCGCTGTCCACCAACGCGTCGATGCTGGGCAGGGGATACGAATCCTTAGAGCACGCCTTATTCAGGTCAGTGAAGTCCGCACACATCCTCCACTTCCCGTTCGCCTTCTTCACTAACACCACGTTGGCCAACCACTCAGGGTACTGGATCTCCCTGATGTGGCCAACGCTCAGCAGTTTCTTGGTCTCTTCCTGTACGACGAGGCGCCTTTCGTCATTGAACATCCTCCTCCTCTGCCGCACAGGATGAACCTTGGGGTCCATGGTGAGATGGTGGCATAAAAAATCCGGGTCGATGCCGGACATGTCCGAGGCGGACCACGCAAAGGCATCCAGATGACGTGAGATTACTGCCGCCACCTGGTCCTGCTCTTCCTGACTCAACAGTCGTCTCAGCTTGAAAGTCTTACCACCGATCTGCCTCTCGACCATGTTCTCGGCTGGCTTGGGTCGCCTATCTCGGGCGCTCTCTGCGCAAAACACGCCCCCGCGCCCCTCCCTTCTAGGCGTCGCCTCAACATGCGCTTCCTCCATGGGCGATGCCGCCTCGGGCGTCTCCTCCATGGAGACCGCCTCCTCGGGCGCCTCCTCCATGAGCACTGCCTCAACGGGCGTCTCCCCCACGGGTACCGTCTCCTCCACGGGCTCTACCTCCATGGGCGTACCCGTGCTGGGTGGGCGCTCCACCACCATAAACACGCCTCTCTTTGTTTTTAGGCTATTTTCATAGTACTTCTTTGCTTCCTGTTGATTGGACTTGATCACGATCAGGCAGCTTCAGCTTCATGTGCCATGTCGACGACACCCCCCTCAGCCTGTTCAGAGCTGGCCTCCCTAGCAAAATGTTGTACACCGAATTGGCGTTCACAACTAGATACCATATATTGTCAATACGCGACGCCGTACCATCCATGAACTTCGTCCTCAGCTCTAGGTAGCCATGTACCTCCACTTGGTCCCCTGCGAAGCCATACAAGCACTCTGTATATGGCCTCAGCAGATCAGGGGACAACTGCAGCTTGTTGAATGTGGACCAAAACATCACATCCGCGGAACGACCCTGGTCCACGAGCACCCGATGCACCTTCCTCCCTACGGTCACGACCGAAATAACCACAGGGTCATTGTCGTGGGGGACGACATCGCGGAGATCAGCCTTCGTAAATGCAAGGTTGATGTCCAGCGAGTCGTCCGCCGCCTGCTCGGCCATCGAGTTCACTGATCGCACGTACCTCTTACGCTGAGAGGCAGTGCATCCAACTCCTGAAAAACCACCAGATATGGTGTGCACCTCCCCATGGATTGGCATCTCATGGGCCTGATCCTCTTCTAGTATTGCCAAGGCCGCGGCTGCGGATGACCCCGCCATATAATCTTTCAAAAACCCACTCTTTACTAGCTCGTCCAACTGATGGCCCAGAGCCAAGCAGTTGGTGATCTGATGCCCGAACGCCTGGTGGAATTCGCACCACGCATCCTTGTGTGGTCCCAACACTTTATCTGTCTTCGCGAAGACCCTCAGCCTATCTGCGATGTTAGGCACTACGATAAGGTCCTTCAGTTCTACCATGAAGTTATGCCTAACCGACCTGTTCTCCCCTGTACGCCCCCTCGCCTGGGGCTTCCTCGCCTCGTAGGGGTGCTTCCTTTCTTGACCTATCCTCCCTGTCGCGACTTCATTCACCCTGGCGGGCTGTGAACGCGACTGTGCTCTAGGGCGGGCGGGTGCAACACTCGCGCGCTTCTCGCACACTTCCCCTTCCGTCGCGATGTGCTCCACCGCGCGACGCCTTATCTTTGCGAAAGTTCTGGGGCGATTCCTGATGATCGACTCGCAGAATGGCCCAGGGCAGATCCCTTTCCTGAATGCATACACGATCATCGGCTCTTCTGTGGTGCCAACCTTCACCACCTGTGCCCCGAAACGGTTGATGTACTCTTTCAACGTCTCCCCCCTGATACTGCTTCACATCGAAGAGATCATACGACACTGACGGGGGAGCCCGGTTTGCGATGTACTGCTCACTGAACAGCTGCGAGAGTTGCGCAAAGGAGGTCACGTGACCGTCTGGAAGGCTAATGAACCAGTCCATGGCCATACCTGTCAACGTGCTCATCAAGAGCTTGCACCTCACAACGTCAAAACCGTCAACTAGCATCATCTGCGTATGAAACGCAGTGAGGTGTGCCTCTGGATCCTCCATCCCCGTGAACGTCACCTTCGGACCCACGAAAGTGTGCGGGATCACTGCCTCCATGATAGATTGCGAGAATGGCATAGGAAACTCCCTAGGTGGCGTAAAACACTCGCGATCCTCTGTTTCACGATTCCCAGGGTGGTTGTGCAACCCACGACGCAACTCTTCGTTCGCGCGGCACAACTCCTCATTCCTTGCTTGCGACGCCGCAAGATCCACCTGAATGCACTCTTGCTCTACCTTCGACACCGCCATCGCCTCTTGAAGGCCTTGTATCATCTCCATGACCTGCTGCAAGGTCATGTCATCACTTTCTGCGCGCGTCGTCGAACTTTGCCTCGTTGTCCTCATTCTTCGAACTGTTACTGTGAATCTTTGAACTTCCTTTGGTAGAACTGAACGAAACTTGAGGATTACTTGTAAATCTTGCAAGAATCTTGAAAGACCTCCATGAACCTCGCTGCTGAACCTCCAACTACTTGCGGTGGGACTACCGTTTTAAATCGGCCCCACGGTGGGCGCCAAATGTTCCTGCCGGTTGACCAGATTGACCTTCGTGCGTAGCTAAGACCTGCGTATCAAGGACTCCTTCTTCCTCGTTCCAAACCTTCACCCTTCACCGCCGTGAATACTTGAAACAGAGAGAACAAAGGGCGCCCTCGCACCCGTTTGCACTCCGGCGCTCAAGTCAGTAATGGCAGAAAACACCGTGCACCTCCGTATCGGAACACCGCAACTACAATGTTCAGAAGGTGCGTAACTGAATTCTAACTGATTTCTCTCTCGTTCTCAAATCACTCGTGCGTATAGTGTGTAAGCGTCAAATGAATTGAACGTACCTTAAACTCCTGACAACGAGAGCTTTTATACCTCGTCAATGCTTCTGCCACGTGTCTTTTTCTAACTTAACCGCAACTCTGTGTGGGAGGCCTTACGACGCTGTAACCCAACTTAGGGAAATCCCAGCGTGTAAGTCTCCCTTCCTCGAAGTGCATCTGGCGCGGGGGGTGACTACCTGGGTGCCAACTCATGCACCCCGGCCTCTAGTCACTCGCCCTGGGAGTATTTCTACCCTTCTCACATACCATGCATGCAAATTACCGCCTGGGACGTGGCCCTCTCCTGGGTCGTATCTGTCCCAGTGGTTCTCCAAAGGTGGCGCGTACTGCCGCGTCTCCACGCCTCATGCATAGGTACTTCGCGAGCCGGGTCTCTCCTTACTGGTATTAGGAGTATGGCTTTAGAGCCACCTTTCTCTTCTATTGTTACTCTTCTGAGGTACCGAGGCCCGAGGCCTCCACGCCCCTACCATACCGCCTCCTACTGTGCCGCCCCCTCCACGGTCACTCCTACCCGTGGGTATCGGGGGGTGACACCACCCAACTGTAAGCGCTTCTTGGTCTGAGCCTAGTCAACGCCCGAGACCTGGTCGTCTCCCTTCTCATCTCACTGTGCCCCTAATGGGTCCCACCAAGTGTTGACTTTGGTCAACGCTCGAGGACGGGTCGGTACAATTCTGGATCCACCAATCCATAACAGAATTAGGCTTTTGAATTCAGCATTATGAAAATCAATAATTTATGCAAAATTTGTTTCCAAAATACCCCCTTATCCAGAAAAAAATGATTCAATTCTAGATTGATGAATCCGTAGCACACTCCCAGATCTTGATTTCCAGTAATCACAGTGCCCTTTTTCAAATAAAAGGTCAAGGTCAGTTTCAGGATTTAGAAAATTGTGGGGATGTAGGAAGAAAAACGTAGGGGTGCAGGAAGATGAAGCCCAACATTTTTGCAGGTTCCTTCCTGATGGGCTCACTTTAACACTGAATTAGAAAAAGTTACGATAGATTGTTCTTGCACCCCTACGTTTTTCTTTTGCACCCCCACAATGTTATGCAAAGATAATTCTATTCCTAATATTTTCTAAAAACCCTAAATGCACACAACATCCACACTCTACTTTTTTTTTTCCTTTGCACACAGACTGCACACAAACTGATTGCATTGCTCTTTCTACGGCAGTGTTGCTCCATCTCTTGACATAGGAAGGTGTTTCTCTTGGTGGTGGTCGGTGGTGTCCCAAGCGACTTGGTGGTGGTTCGGTGGGTGGTTCTCTATTCGGAGAAGAATGTAAGTATTTTATTTTTAGATCAATAATTCCATTTTTTTTTGGATTTTTGTTTTCGCATTACATATGTTGTGATTCCAGACAATGCAGTTCGCTAGGTTGACGGAACAGGGAATCTGCACTTTGTTTTTCGTCTTCTAGAATATTGAATCCACAAAAATTCCAAATTGGTGCATCCATAAATCTTCTTGATTGATGAGTTCGATAATCTTCCAGATTTGCGGATTTGTAGTATGTTTTCAAATTTCAGAATCCATAATGCAAATAATGCATTATGGATTCACAAATCCATAATTCGAAACATGCATTCCAAATCACAAATCCATATGTCAAAATAACTTCCGGACCAACAAATTTGTAACAAAAATTAGGCTTCCAGATTTAGCAATTCGTAAGTCAATAATTTATTAAAAATTTGCTTCTGGAATACCCCCTCATTCATAAAACAAAATGATTTACTTACGGATCGGGGAATCAGGAAATCATATTTTCACTTCCAGATTGATCAATCCGTAACACAATCCCAGATCCCGATTTTCAAGAACCACAAAAACTTCATAACCACCCAAGTTCTTAAAAAAACTTAATTCTTACATCTAAAACCCAACCAATACTTCGACAACGCAACCCGCTCCTTCACCTTTCTTTGAACCCTCCACCAACGCCTCAGATGAATGAAGAAGAAGATTAGTGCCAAACCAACTCATCCACGGTACCGTTTTTTAAATAAAAGGTCAAGGCTAGTTTTGAAATTTTAAAAATTGTGAGGGTGTAGGAAGAAAAACGTAGGGATGTAGAAAGAAACTTCCAAAAGTTACCTATGACAATGGGCCTCAGGTTGAAGAAAAGATAATTTAAGCCAGGTTGTTTCTTCTTGCAACTCCGTAACATCCATAGTTCACGAAAAAAGATCAATTTATCTTCAAAAAATACATTTTAAAATTTGGAAATGTATTTTTTCTATTTACACCTTCCAAATTATAAAATCTGAAAGATATTTATGGATTTAGAAATACCTTCCTGAAAATACCTTTCATGAGGTATTTCTAGAATCTGAAAGGTATTTCTAGATGCATAAATACCTTTCTGGATCATCCATTCCAAAATTAAAAACATTAATAAAATAAAAGATACTTTTAGTATTTTAACAAGTATGGGATGCCACAAGAAACTATGTAGGTGCATGAAGAAAACAACATTTAAGCCACTCAAAATGTTTCTAGCCAACTAGTATGGGTCTTGTATTATTATGAGGGTTTTTACTTTTGTAGTTTCAACTTGCACCTCATAAGTTCAAAATACTTTTTTACCCTTTGGAGTTTTATATGAAATTGTCTCCTCTTGAAAGAGCTTGTGTTGTGTTGCTGCTTCAAATTTGGAATTGAAGAATTTCGACGTAGCGTGGTGGTGTTTGGGATGGTGTTTTAAAGTCGCTTTTGTCAAGGTAAAGTGGATAAGGCCTGGAAGGTGATTATGTTTCGTTTTGTTGGTTGTAATGGTGAAGGTCCATTGAAAAAAATTCAGAACACATATTTCAAAATGTGTTTTGGCAATAAATATTGGCTTTTGTATTGGTGTTTCTAGAAAGTGTGGATGTATATTTCAAAAAAGCACATTCCATTATAATGGGGTTGGGAGGTGAGAATTGTATTCCGGAGTCATATTTCTATAAACAAATTTTGTAGTGAAATCTACAATTATGGAAAAAATAAGGATTCTAAAAGTGTATGTTGAGAAAGTAATCAAGAAAGCATATTCTAGAATAGTTAACGTTCCACAAAGATCTTTTAAAATAGTATTTTTTTTTTAGTTTAGGAAAGGTCAATCTGATATTTTAAATTTACATTTCAGAATACTCTTTTCATAATTATTCCGAACAAAATATTTTGGAATATAAATTTACAATTTCGATTTCAACTTTCTATGAGACATATTTTGAGTTATGGATTGACATTCCGAAAAGTAAAAAATTATGTTTTTTTTTCAGTTTTTTATGGACAACTACATTTCATTTTTGCAAAATTATTATGAATGAAGACTTTTATACGAGGATATCAGATGAGGTTCACATGTGTTCGAGTGTAGATGATGTTAATGTGGAGTATGTTGTATCTTGCAATGTATTGGATAATGAATGTAAGTCATGTGAGTTGATTTTAAGATTCATTAATTTGTGACACTTTAAGAATATGATGAGGAATTGACTAAAAGAAGACAAGGTGCAACACAATAAGGAGGCTTAAGGAAACATCAATGGAGTTCAATGCCTTCCAGATGATGAACCAAACTCATAGAACATGAGTGTCATATCCTTACACAACAATATAATGTGGAAATTGAAAGGAAAGCAAGATCAACACATTTAACCGAATATAAACACAATATAAAGCAAATGAACCGATTGGAATGAAGAAATAAGTGCAGAATTGAAAAGGAAACACAAGAACAACAAGAACAATCGGTAGAATTGAAGAACAAGACAACATAACCGTATAAAAATTGAAGTATGGAACGAAAATGGAAATGGAAGATGAAAGCAAGAAGAACTTATATGAATGAAGCCATGGAAGGGAAGAGCACGCCACTTGGATGGTGATTGATTCAAGATAAGTGCAAGATGCCGCCACTTGAGAGCTTCCTAAACTCACAAGATAGGACTACTAGAAGGAGAACAATTCTCATAACTCACACAATTTGTGTATAGTAACTTTTCTTCAAATTCCAAATCTGAATTTACATGAGCATAACACCTCTATTTATAGTGTGAGAGGGATGAAATTAAAGTGGGAAAATTCAAATAAGAAGCATTTGAATTTGGCGCCTATTTACATGTCACAAGGGAGGTGTGACTTGGTTTCTTTCTTTGACACCTCCTAAAACTACACCTACACCTTCTTTTTATGTCACATGGAAGGTGTGACTTATCTTTGTACATTGACACCCCTTATATCTATATCTACACCTTCCTTTTATGTTCTACTAAAAAAACTATTCAAAAGAATTTACAAAAGGAGACATCCAATGATGCTCATCTCCCAAAGCCTTGGCCTTGCTCCTAGTAATCCTTTGAGCTCATGGTTTGGGCTTGGGCCCCCACTAATAGGAAGAACTTCAAATGTTTTGGTCCTTGACCATTCCTCCTATTGATGGCATCTTTATTTGCTTGTTGAGATGACCCTTCAAGTATAGCATCCTTGGTAATCTTTATGTGTTTTTGAATCACATCATGCCCCCTAAGTTGGAGAGAATTCGTCCACGAATTCAACACTCCTGCATAAGACAAAGTCAATTTGCAATTAGATAAGAGAATGCAAGAAGAGATAGGCAAACTTGACTTAACATTTAGAAACGTTGGAAGTTCAGAAAAAGAGGTCCTATAGATAGACCATGTTGGAAAAGATTGTTTGGGAATGATGACATTCTTTGGAAAAAATCCTCTTAAATGGTGAAAACCATTAGGAGGTATGTAAAAATCATCCTTAACAATCTTTAACCAATATGGTGTGGAAGTAGGCACCTTAGGTAATGAAAAATACAAAGAAGAAGAATACCTTGGAGGCGTAGCACGAGTCAACAAAATTGATTTAGTTGATAAGGTATTGTGACTCTGTTTATCATGTACTTTATTTGCTTTTTCATTTTCTCTTTTAGTTTTCATTTTTATTTGGTCCTCATTGTTAGAATATATGACCTTAAACGAGAGGGGGGTGAATTGTTTAAGAGAGGTTTTTGAAAACTTTTTGAGGTTTAACAAAATTCTTTGTGTGAATCTAGAACAAGAATCAAGTTAGCTAAGAATATAAGCAATTAAACTGCAAAGCAATAAAAAAACAATCGGTTGTTATACTAGTAAAGCTTAAAAACAAAATTAAATGAGTTTAGAGTGAGGGAGAGATACACCAACAATTTATTCTGGTTCACTCTTAAGCCAAGAGCTACATCCAGTCCCCAAAAAACCACTAGGTAATCCACTAAGCAATCAAATCAGATTACAACACACAAACCACCAAAGTAGTGACCTTGAACCCTTCAAGAAACACACCCCCTTTGGCAAAACACACCAAAAGTATTGATCTTGATCACCTCTAGAACACACAACACTCATTGGCAACACAACACCAGAAATACAGTAGGTTGATAATGGATTACACTTGTTCACAGTACAAACCAAAATCAATACAATTGCAATCCTTTTCCACTCTCTTTGGAAACACAAAGCTTGATGTGAATGTTCAAATCTTAGAAACAACTTTGTCACAACTGAAAAAATCAAATATGTTTTCACTTCCCTGTTTGAAAACATAAACAAACCATTTATATTTTCCAAAGATTGGTCAAAGCAATTAATGAAGGAGCGTATTCAGTTGAAAAACATTTAAAGCACATTCAACAACCAAAACTGAATTCTGTTAG
>Ga0123342_1010194_pt1 | contig 10871 bp, 10 predicted proteins | sample Turbeawhitnodule_FD_89960 | JGI IMG/M metagenome (GOLD analysis project Ga0123342, IMG submission 89960) | Root nodule microbial communities of legume samples collected from Mexico - Turtle bean Mexico white nodule | ecosystem: Host-associated > Plants > Roots > Nodule | place: Mexico: Nepantla... | reverse complement strand
ATTTTAAAAATTTTAATTTTAGTTTTACCTTTATTAATTGCTGTAGCTTATTTTACTTTAGCTGAACGTAAAATATTAGCTTCTATTCAAAGAAGAAGAGGACCAAATGTAGTTGGTACTTTCGGTTTATTACAACCATTAGCTGATGGGTTAAAATTATTTGTTAAAGAAACTATTTTACCAAGTAACGCTGATATTATTTTATTTATATTAGCACCTATTTTAACTTTTTTTTTAAGTTTATTAAGTTGGGTTATTATTCCTTTAGGTTTCGGTATGTTTTATACTGAATTAAATATAGGAATTTTATATTTATTAGCAATATCTTCATTAGGTGTTTATGGTATTATTATTGCTGGTTGGTCAAGTAATTCTAAATATTCATTTTTAGGTGCTTTAAGATCAACAGCACAAATGGTATCTTATGAATTAACTATTGGATTTTCAATACTTTCAGTAATTGTTTGTGCTAAATCTTTAAATTTAATTTCTATTGTTTTAGCACAAAAAACAGTTTGGTATTGTATACCATTATTTCCTATTTTCATAATTTTTTGTATTTCATGTTTAGCTGAAACTAACAGACACCCTTTTGATTTACCAGAAGCAGAAGCTGAATTAGTATCAGGTTATAATGTTGAATATTCAGCTATGGGGTTTGCTTTATTTTTTTTAGGGGAATATGCTAATATGTTATTAATGAGTAGTTTAACTACTATATTATTTTTAGGAGGTTGGTTACCACCTTTTCCTTTTAATATAAAATTATTTGATATATTACCTGGTTCTTTTTGGTTTAGTATAAAATTAGTTATTTTTGTTATTCTTTTTGTAGTAGCAAGAGCTATTTTACCAAGATATCGTTATGATCAATTAATGAGATTAGGTTGGAAAGTTTTTTTACCTTTTACTATAAGTTGGTTTTTATATACTGCAAGTATTTTAATAAGTTTTAATTGGTTAATCTAATATGAATATATTAAATCATTTTATTATAAATTTTTTTTTATTTTGTCTAGGTTTATTTGGTATTATATTAAATAGACAAAATATAATAATTATTTTAATGTCTATTGAATTATTATTATTATCAATTAATTTAAATTTTATTTATTTTTCTGTTTTTATTGATGATGTAATAGGACAAGTTTTTTCACTACTTATTTTAACAGTAGCTGCTGCTGAATCTGCTATAGGATTAGCTATTATGATTCTTTTTTTTAAAATTTATGGAGATATTTCCATTTATAAAATTAATTTATTATCTTTATAATTATAATATTTTATTTAATATATAAATAAAATATTATTAAAAAATAAAAAAATATATCATTTAAGATATTTTAATTGAAATAAAAATATATATAATATTATATTATTATGTTATTACAATCTTCTAAATTTATAGGTGCTGGTTTAGCTACAATTGGATTAGCTGGAGCAGGTGTTGGTATTGGATCAGTTTTTGGTTCATTAGTATTAGGTATTTCTAGAAACCCTTCTTTACAACAAGAATTAACTAGAACTGCTATTTTAGGTTTCGCATTAACTGAAGCTATTGCATTATTTTGTTTAATGATGGCTTTCTTAATTTTATTTGCTTTTTAATTTATAAATTAAATTTTATAATAGGATTTATTTCTATTATAAAATATATAAATTACATGTATATATCTATACTAAAAATATTATAAATATAAATTATAATTCCCTTTTATTCAAAAGTATTTATAATAAAATTTTATTTTAATAACATGAATTTAATTAATTTCAGATAATATAAAATTTTTTTTATTTATAATATTTTTATATACAACCTCTTGGACTTGAACCAAGATTTTAAAGCTTAGAAGGCTAATACTCTACCAATTAAGTTAAGGTCGTTTTAATTTTTATTTTTTATATTAAAAACAGCTTGTAGCGAATTTCTAGATAATTGTTTATATAAATTTTTAGTTAAAAAATTTTGTTTTTTTTTTTCTTTTTTAGTTAAAGTTACTGCACCTATTAAAGCTATTAATAAAATAATACCTGCTGCTAAAAAAAAAAAAGCATAATAACTATATAAAATTTGTCCGATTGTTTCTATATTAGTTATATTGTCTAATTGATATATAACTTGATTATAAAATAAATCATTTTTAAAAAAAGATTGTTCAATTAAATGATAATATGTAGTAAATATTTTACTAAACATCACAAAAGTTTCTAAAAAAAAAACAAAACTAATTAAAAAAATAATTGGAAGATAACCAAAATTATTATTATTGTTTTTATCAATTAATACATTAATATCTAACATCATTATTACAAATAAAAATAAAACTGTAATAGCACCTACATAAATAATAATTAACATAATAGATATAAATTCAATTTCAGAAATTAATAATAATCCTGTTGAATTTACAAAAACTAAAATTAAAAAAAATGCGGAATATATTGTATTTGTAGAATATATTACAAATATAGCTGATGTTAAAGCTATACTTGAAAAAAAGAAGAAGAAAATTGTTTCAAAATTCATAAATTAAAATATAAAATATTCTTAAATGATATATTTTATTTTAATAATATAATATAATATTATATTATTATTTTATTATTAAAAATATTAAAAAAAATAATATAATTATAATAAAATTAAAATAAAATAATAATGAAAAGAAAATAATATTAATTAAAAAAATAGTACTAATTAATATTAATAATGAATAATGATAAATATAACCTGTTTGTAATAAAACCACTTGTCGGCTTAAAAATGAAAATATAGTAATTAAACCATAAGGTCCACACATTTCTATTAAACCTTTATCTACCATTTTATAAGTAACATTATAACCTATTTTTAATATATATTGATTAATAAATTCATAATAAATTTTATCAAAATACCATTTTCTATTTAAAAAATTATAAAAATATAAACCATAATTAGAAGTTTTTAAATTATATAAAAATCTAAATTTAAAAAAATATAAATAAAATGCACTAAATAAACCACAAAAACTTAAAATTACTGGTAATAATTTAAAAATAGTTGGTAAAAACTCTGCATCAATCATTTGATTATTAATAGGATCGATGTATATTGAATTGTTCCAAAAATTTGAACCTAAACCTACAAACATATCTTTAGATAAATAACCTATAAATATACTACCAAACGCTAATAAACCTAAAGGTAGACCCATTTCTAAAGGAACATCATGTGCATGTTTTATAATATTTTTATATGCATTTGTTTCACTTAAAAAAGCAAAAAATAATAAACGAGTTGAATAAAAAGCAGTAAAAAAAGCACCTATAGTACCTAACCAATAAGCGAAATGACCTGTTTCACTAAAACTAGCAAAAGAAACTTCTAATATTAAATCTTTAGAATAAAATCCAGTTAAGAAAGGAAATCCCATTAAAGATAATGATCCTATTAAAAACATAATATAAGTAAAAGGTAATATACGTCTTAATCCACCCATTTTTCTAATATCTTGTTCATCACCCATCGCATGTATAACAGCTCCTGAACATAAGAATAATAATGCTTTAAAATATGCATGATTTGATAAATGAAAAATAGCTAAAGGATAATTAGATAAACCACAAGCAAAAAACATATAACCTAATTGACTACATGTAGAATATGCAACAATTTTTTTAAAATCATTTTGAACTAAACCTACAGTACTTGCAAAAAAAGCAGTTGATGCTCCAATAATAGTTACAACTTTTAAAGAAAAAATTGAATATTCAAATATAGGAGAACATCTAGCAGTTAAATAAACACCTGCTGTAACCATTGTAGCAGCATGGATTAATGCTGAAACGGGTGTAGGTCCTTCCATTGCATCAGGTAACCATAAATGTAAAAAAATTTGAGCAGATTTACCCATAGCACCTATAAATATTAAAATACATGCTACATCAATAATATTTAAACTATAATTAAAAAAAATAAAATTAAAATCTTTAACAATTGAAATAGCTGCAAAAGTACTAAAATATTCCACAGTTCTAATATTATAAAAAATAGTTAAAATACCTAATAAAAAAATTAAATCACTAATTCTATTTACTAACATAGCTTTAATAGCTGCTTTATTGGCTTGTAAACGTGTAAACCAAAAATTAATTAATAAAAAAGAACAAAAACCAACACCTTCCCAACCTACGAACATTTGTACAAAATTATCACCAGTTACTAATATAATCATAAAAAAAGTAAATAAAGATAAATAAGACATAAATCTTGATAAATGAGGATCATGCGCCATATATTGAGAAGAATATAAATGAACTAATGTTGAAATACTGGTTACAACTACTAACATAACCATTGTTAAAGTATCAAATAAAAAACTCCAATTACAATTAAATAAACCACTGTTAATCCATGTAGCTAAATAAATTAAATATTCATATTCAGAAGTAATTGAATCATAAAAAATTATTAATGAAAAAATAAAACTTAAAAAAGTTGTTAAAGTAGTTATAAATACAGAACCTTTACGTCCTATATAAAAACCAAATAATCCGGATGCTATTGATCCTAATAAAGGTAAAAATACGATAGATAATAATAACATAATAAAATATAATATAGAAATTTTAAGAAATAAAAATATTAATTAAATATTTTTTATATTTCTTAAATAATAAAATTAATTAAATATTTTTTAATATAAGTATAATAATATATATTAATATTAATATATAAATATATTATTATACTTTCGGAAGAAAAGGATTCGAACCTTTGATCTTCTGTTCCCAAAACAGATGCATTAAACCATACTATGCTACCTTCCGTATAAATAGAAGATAATGATGGTAGGATTTGAACCTACAACATTAGGATTATGATTCCCACGTTCTACCATTAAACTACATCATCATAATAATGAAAAATATAAGTCGAAGTGGGATTTGAACCCACGAGTTAATAAATTAACTGATAGTTTAGCAAACTACTGCCTTAAACCTGACTTGGCTATTCGACCTAAAATATAAAAACTTCTTTGATAGGATTTGAACCTACAACCTAACGGTTAACAGCCGTTTGCTCTACCATTGAGCTACAAAGAAATAGATATATTTAAAATTTTGAAACTTTTAGTATTTTTAAGCTGAATACCTTACGATACTTACACTTAAAACCTATCAATGTAATAGTCTTTTACAGTTTTCATATGAAAAATTTTTAAGAATGGTTTCTTACTTAGATGCTTTCAGTAATTATCCAAAATAAATTTAGCTACTCGGCGATGCCTATTAAACAACCGATACACCAGTGATTTACCCTTCTCGGTCCTCTCGTACTAGAGTTAGATTCTTTCATTTTTCAAAATATCTATAGAAGATAGGAACCAAACTGTCTCACGACGTTCTAAACCCAACTCACGTACCACTTTAATCGGCGAACAGCCGAACCCTTGGAACCTTCTTCAGCTCCAGGATGTGATGAGTCGACATCGTGGTGCCAAACGACTCCGTCGATAGGAGCTCTTAGGAGTCATCAGCCTGTTATCCCCGGAGTACCTTTTATCCGTTGAGCGATAATCTTTCCACAAAGAATTATCGGATCACTATGACCGACTTTCGTCCCTGTTTGATATGTCTATCTTACAGTCAAGCAAGCTTATACCATTGCGCTCTACAATTGATAATATAATCCAATTTGAGCTTACCTTTGTACACCTCCGTTACTCTTTAGGAGGTGACCGCCCCAGTCAAACTACCAACCATACACTGTCTATTTATTTATAAAAATATTAGTTATTTATTTTAATAAGAGTGGTATTTCAATGTTATCTAAACAATTCACTAGCGTGAAGGTCTTATTGATTCCCACTTATGCTACACATATTAGATAAAATAACAATATAAAGATGTAGTAAAGGTTCACGGGGTCTTTCCGTCTAACTATAGAGAATCCGCATCTTCACGGATAATTCAAATTCACTGAGTTTATATTGGAGACAGCGGGGATGTCGTTACACCATTCATGCAGGTCGGAACTTACCCGACAAGGAATTTCGCTACCTTAGGACCGTCAGAGTTACGGCCGCCGTTTACTGGGACTTCCATTCAATGCGCAAACATCTCCTATTAATCTTCCAGCACCGGGCAGGTGTCAGACCCTATACATCATGTTACCATTTAGCAGAGTCCTAAGTTTTTATTAAACAGTCGCAACCCCCTATTTTGTGACACCTAAATATAATATTTAGGTACTCTTTATCCCGAAGTTACAGAGTCATTTTGCCGAGTTCCTTCAATATAATTCTCTCATCCACCTTAGTCTACTCGACCTATCCACCTGTGTCGGTTTAGGGTACGGTTTTTTTTAAAAAAAAGCTATTTCCTGAAAAAGTAAAACTTTTTGTCACTTTTTTTAAAAAATTTAATTTAAAAATTATCCCATCAAAATTTGCTTTCGTCAAATCTTTCTTAGGGGCCGTTTCACTCTATGAAATACATTTTAACATAGAAACCCTTGGATTTACGGTGATAATGATTCTTATTCATTATTTTTTGTTACTAATGCCAGCATTTTCTTTTCTGATATCTTCAATATATTTTACAACATATCTTTATCAACATACAGAATGTTCCGCTACCGTTTTATTATAAATAAAACTTGCCGCTTCGGTAAATTTCTTAAGTCTCGATACATTTTAGGCGCAAAAAAACTAGACCAATGAGCTATTACGCTTTCTTTAAAGGATGGCTGCTTCCAAGCCTACCTACTGGTTGTAATTATTTTTTCACTTCCTTTTTCACTTAGAATATTATTTAGAGACCTTAGCGATCAATCTGGGCTGTTTCCCTCTTGACAATAGACCTTAGCGCCTAATGTCTGTCTATTTAAATAACTTTTTTTTGTATTCGGAGTTTCTAAGAGTTCAGTAAGTTTTTACGCCCCCTAGCTCAATGAGTGCTCTACCCCAAAAAAAGATTTTAAATGCTCTACTTCAATAGATTTCGCGGAAAACCAGCTATCTCCGAGTTTGATTAGCCTTTCACTCCTAACCACAAATCATCTCCATGTTTTGCCACACATGTGAGTTCGATCCTCCAAATAGTTTTACCTATTTTTCAATCTGTTCATGGTTAGATCACTCGGTTTCGGGTCTTATTTTTATAACTATATTGCTTTTTAAAACTTGATTTATCTGCGCCTACTTTAAAAAATTAAGCTTGCTATAAAAATAAACTTGCTGGCCCATTATGCAAAAGGTACACTGTCACTTTAATAAAAAGTTCCAATTGATTGTTAACATTAAGTTTCAGAATTATTTCAAACTCAAAAGTTCTTTTTCACCTTTCCTTTACAGTACTTGTACACTATCGATCATTAATTTTTACTAGGTTTTGAGGGTGGTTCCCCAATATTCAAAAAAGATTACACATACCTCTTTTTACTATTATAAAAATATAAATTATTCTACAGGACTTTAACCTTTTTACGTTAATTTTTTAAAATTATTCGAATAAATTTTATTTATTTTTATAAACCTATTTTCCATTTTCACTCGTCATTACTCACGGAATCTCGTTTGATTTTTTTAACAGTTACTTAGATATTTCAATTCACTGCTTTTAAAATTTTCACAAAGAAAAAGTTTTCTCTAGGAAATCTATATTTCAAAATATATTATTATTTAATATAGCTTTTCGCATTTTTTACGTCCTAAAAATAAAATTAATGCCAAGGCATCCACTTAATGCTTTTATTATTATTGTAACTTAAACCATTTAAATATTTTAAAATTTTATTTTTTTTTTAAATATTCATTAATTAATTTTAAATTTAAAGAAAAGGGATATACAATATCATTAAATGAAGGTTTTTTTAAAAATATACCTTTTTTTAATTTTTTATGTACATATAAATAATTAGTTATTTTAGGTTTTTCAGGTTTTTTTTTTTGAATAACATTATTATTATATGTTTTTTTTTTAAAATATTTATTGTTTTTATGAATAAATTGTTGATTTAAATTATTTTTATTTTTATTTTTTCTTTCTAACATTAATCTATTATACTAATAACATCTCCTTTTTTCAATAAAAAATTAGGTTTACTAACTATTTTATCATTTATTTTAACTTTTTTATGGTTAATTAATTGTTTAGATTGAAAAACTGTTTTTGCTAATTTTAATCTTACTATATTAATATCTAAACGACTTTCTAATAAAAGAATAAAATTTTTAAAAGTATTAATTTTATTATCTTTTTTATTTAAATTACTAAATAAATTTTTTAATTGATATTCAGGTATACAACCATAAAAATTTTTAAATTGTTGTTTTTCAAAAAGTCTTTTTTGAAAAAATCTGTTACGTTTTTCAGGTTTTATTTCTTTTTTATATTTTAATCTTTTTTTAAATAAATTCCATTTTTTTTTATTTAATTTTGATATTTTTAAATTTGCATGTATGTTTTCATTATTTTGAAAACATATTTTATTTCGAGGTCTAAATTTATTCATATATTATTAAAATAATTTTCTTAATAAATACATTAAAGTATATAATGATTTAATATTTTTAGAATTAGTTATTATAGGATAATTAATATCTTTTAAACTTTGACTAGTATTTATAAAAGATATTGTTGGAATTTTTAATGTAGATAATTCTTTATTTAAAAATTTTTCATTAATAGAACTTTTAATTATTAATACTAATTTAATTTCTTCTTTATTTAATAAATAATTAATTTTTTCATTTATGGGATTATTAGTTATTTTATTAGTAACTAAACCATTAACCCAATCTTTATTAAAAAAAACAATATTTTGATTATTTTTAATAAATTTTTTATTAATTAAAAATTTAATATCATCAGAATTACCTATTATTAATATTTTTTCTTCTTTATTTATTGTAAATTTTATTAATTTAAAAATACGTTTTAAAAAAAAAGAAATATTTTTTAAATTAATTATTGTATAATTATGTCTAATACCATAAATAAATGGTAAAATATCTTTATTAGTATCTTTTAAAGATTCTCCATATATATTTTTTGATTTAAATAATAAATTTAATAAAATATTATTATTTTCTTTATTTTTTTTTTTATTAATCATATTTAATTATTTTTTACTTTTTTTACCTTCTTTTTTTAGAATTTTTTCATTTTTTAATAATAAACCTTTTCCTTTATAAGGTTCTGGTTTTTTATGGTTTTTTATAAAATGTACAAATTGAGTTAAAAATATAAAATCTATACTACTAAAAATTAAATTATTAACTTGACTAATTACTTTAATATTTGAAGGTATAGTTATAATAATATTATGACTAAATCCTAGTTTTAAAATTAAATTATTATTTTCAACAAAAGCTTTAAAACCTATTCCTTTTAATATTAAATTTAATTTAAAACCTTGTAAAACTCCTTTTATTTTTAATTTTATTAATTTATTGTATAAATTTAAAATACTTTTTTTATTTTTTTGTGAATTATGAATTAATATTAATTGATTTTTTTTATAAAAAAATAAAATTTCATTAATAAAAGTTAATGATAATACTCCTAATAAACCTTCAAAATATAATTTTTTATTTATATTATTAATTGTTATTTTTATATTTTTAGGAATTTTAAAAGTTTTATCTATAAAAAATATATCTATATTTCCTAAAGAACTTTTAAAAAAAATTTTATTTTTTATTTTAATATTTTTTTTTAATAATTTAATCATAATTTTTAGAAAATTTTACAAATTAATTCACCACCAACATTTAATTTTTTAGCTTGTAAATCAGTTAAAATACCAATAGAAGTTGATAAAATATAAAATCCTTTTTTTTTTATATATAAATCTTTATTTTTTACATATAAACGTTTACCTGGTTTTGATAAACGTTTTATTTCAGTAATAATAGCTTTATCTTTTTTATATTTTAAATATATATCTAATTGGTTATTTGAATTAATTTTATAACTTTTTATAAAACCTTCACGAACTAATATATTTAAAATATTTATACATTGTTTTGAATTTTGTTGTGTTATTTTAGATTTTTTCGATAAATAACCGTTTTTTATTTTTGAAAATAAATTTGAAAGAGTATCTGTAATAATCATATTAATTTACCAACTATATTTCGAAACACCGGGTAAGAATCCTTCTGATGCTAATTTACGTAATTGTATTCTCGATATTTTAAATAAACGATAAACACTTTTTGAACGTCCAGTTAAAACACATAAATTTTTAATACGTGTAATTGATGAATTTTGATGAAAAAAAAACCATTTTTGTTGAATTTTCCATCTTAAATCTTTATTTATATTTAAATTTTTTGAAATAATTTTTAAAATTAATCTTTTTTTTTCTAAATTTTGAAATAAATAACGCTGTTTAATGTTTTTTTTTATTTTTTTTTGCATAATATATTATAATATATATTTTTATGTGGAGATAATCGGATTCGAACCGATAACCTTATATTTGCAAAACATACTTTCTACCAATTGAAATATATCCCCAATAATAAAATAAGTGTATTGGGACTCGAACCCAAGACCATCGGATTAAAAGTCCGGTGCTCTACCAACTGAGCTATACACTTATTTAAAATTATTAAATATTTATAAATACTTTTTTAAATAATAAAAATTTTTGATTTAAAAAAAAATTGATTTTTTTTTTTAATATATTATTTAATAAAGGTGTTTGTTGTATTTTAACTTTTTGATTTTCTTTATAAATAGATAATTTTTTAATAATAAATAATTCAAAATTAGAACAAAAAGTTTTATAAGAATTATTAAGAAAAAAAATTATATTATTTTTTTCAAAATTTATTTGACTTTTTTTTTTATTATCAAATATTATTTTTTTTTTT
>Ga0123342_1010193_pt1 | contig 10871 bp, 9 predicted proteins | sample Turbeawhitnodule_FD_89960 | JGI IMG/M metagenome (GOLD analysis project Ga0123342, IMG submission 89960) | Root nodule microbial communities of legume samples collected from Mexico - Turtle bean Mexico white nodule | ecosystem: Host-associated > Plants > Roots > Nodule | place: Mexico: Nepantla... | reverse complement strand
TTTAAAAATAAAAAAAAAAAGAGAAAAAAACATATTTTTTGTTATGAGAATCATAAAACAACAAATAAAAATAGTTAGGGAATAAATATTATATATATATATATATATATATATATATATATATATATATATATATATGCATATTCACTGTTTATTCTGATAAGGAAAAGAATTGAGATTTTGTCTGCTTGTCATTTGTTCAGGTATAATATTATTCTGCTTTTGTGTATAATGTCAAAGCTTATTATGTAATGTAATTGATTAGTCAGAAAATTTAAAACTGGTAGCTTGCAATCATAAAAATAAGGTAATAATAACAAAGACTTTAAGGGATAATAATCCTCCTTTAGGGACCTTTTCACCTAGCATTTAATTAATACCCTGAAAGAGGAGGAATAGAAGATTTCACACTATGAGGCTGTTTTATACACATAGACTTATAGAAGCATTATAAAGGGAGCTATTATACTATAGAAAACCATTGTTTCATTAGGATGTCACTTTATAGCCAAACGAATCCCATAGGCAAAATTAACTAACGTAAAAGTTAAAAGAAGTAATTATGACTCCAATTGCGTTTTTAATTAAATATTAGTTTATGTTATTTTCAAAGTATCCTTTGTCCCCCAACTGAAAGACTACCTATTAATCTCCCAAAATACAGAAAGCCATTAAACTAGAAACTCAACCAACGTATTTTTCTTTTCATGTCATTAGAGATCGAATTCAAAAAAGCAGAGTTTAATTAAAGGATCATATATTTTAACATGGTTGACTACGTTTTAAGTTTAAATGATAATTCAGATTTCAGATCTCAATTCAAGGAAAAAAATCACTACTGAAAATTTACGTGTTTTGTGTCTTCACATATATTATGCATATCTATTAAAAGGAAAGAAAGTAAAGGATTTTTCTCTGTGTTAGGAAACTTCAGAAAATTGAAATATTTTATAATATATAAATAAATGTAAATTTTATCTTATAAATTGATTTTATAAAATTAAATTAAGTTTAAAATTCACTTTTTAATAAAAGAAAACAAATCATCAAGTTTAAAAACTGATCAAAAGATCTTATAAATTGTAAAAGAAGGGAAAAATTGAAAAAGGTAAGTAAATAAGATAAAACTAAAATTATTGAAATTGAATAAAAAGATATAAACTAAGTTTGCATCAACTGAAAAAAAAACGATATTATAAGAACTAAATAGTAGATAAAACAATAAAGAATAAAGAACTTTCCGAAATAAAATAAAAAGAATTAAAAGAAAACAATCGACTGATAATATAAAAGACAAGCTTGTCTCTTTAGAATAATAAAGCAAACGATGGTAGTGGTGAAATGTGAATAGAAATTGAAATGGTGGCTGAAATAAAATTATCAAAATCTTGTTTGAAACCCATTTGATTACTTCTTTGATATGAGTGGCAAGTTTGTATGTTTTGTCCGATTTTATATGAGAAACTATTGCAATCCTTATTATACTCTAAAACTGAAATTTTATCCTCTACAATTGATAATTTTATCTTAACTCTACATTGTTATAATGACTTTTACTATGAATGTCATAAGTCTTTAAATATTCATTATCCTTCATGCTTTCATGCTTTTTATTTTTCAATTTTCCATACATTATCAATTAAAATGTTTTGATACTTAAAATGAAATAATTTACCGAAAAGTTATGTTTGTGTTATATTTCAACACTTCACCAAACCAATGCGCTAAGGTTATATTTTAAAACAATCAATCAAAATAATGTTCGTAAGAATTAGTTTTGGGAGTATTTGAGAATAAAAATAATATTACACCTCGACAATCTATTTTTTATGGTTTACCTTTTAACAATTTAATCTTAACCGTCTAATTAAATCTTAATAAAAATACAATTTTAACAAGACATTCATTCTAAACGTTTTGATGATAATAATAAATAATATTAAATTTTTGGTAAACAAATATTTTTTATATAAAGTTAACATATAAAGGTAAAAAATTATATTTGGGAAGAAACATTTTAAAGCCTTTAACATTGCATTACTAGGCAAGTGAATTTGGAGATTATATTCAAATACACAAGGTTGTGAAAAGAGATCATTGAGTCTAGATATGATGTCTGGAGGAGCATGGTTGAAATAAAGAGTAAAAAAAAATCTAAATGTTTGAAGGATATCCAAGACATATGTAAGGGTGAAAGTGACAATTGGTTTTTCGAGAACATAGATTACGCAATGGGAGATGGGGAAAACATAAAATTTTGGGATGATGAGTGGACAGGTAGGATTGCGCTTAAGGTAAGGATGTCCATAATGTATGTCAATGTTGTAAACAAAATTATGAGAGTGTCTAAAGCTGGATTTTGGGAAAATAACACATGAAAGCAACACAGTATGAAAAAGACAGTGGTTCGAGTGTTAGAAAGCTATGGAGCATACAATGGATGAATTAAATAGGATTCATATTACATTACACTCGTTAGACATGAATATGGAAACCTATATGTTCTATTGTTACAAACCAGATTTATTACAAGTTCCAAACACCGGTTCTAGTGTTCTGATGCACCACATCTTGAACTGCAATTATTTTAGTGCTTTCTGCAACATTGAAATATTATAAGCCAACTCTGAATGCCTTTTTTTTTCTGTACTCTGGTGATCCCGTAACTGCAACAATATTCTCATTGTATATGTAAAAACAATTATCAATGGATAAGGGATTAACCCTTCCTTTCTATCTTTCGTTACACAATTTATTCTATCTCACTTTGTTTAACTTAGATTTAGAAGGTACTTTTCCTCTTATCATAACACACCTACACCATCCAGATCTTTACCATAACACAGCTTTGGAGTCAATCTCTTGCCAGAGTCAACATTGAGTGTTCTTATAAAATTGCACATTTGAAAATGTCCCTTCAGTAACCAAAGAAATTTTAACCACTACACAAGATAAGTTCTTTTGTTATATTATGATTTTTATTATAATTATTATTATTAATGTGAGGCACGTCAAAATATTCATAAGTATGTAGCTTAAATATAATTTAATAAAAATTATATTAAAACTTTCAAAAATTTAATTAATTTTATTTTAAATTTATATAACAAATAAATAAATTTAATGTATAAAAAAAATTGTATAATTTATAAAAAAAACTTTCTTTAATTTATACAAAGCAATTAAATTCAATTTATACAACAAAAATAATTCATTTCATTTATACAACAAAAAGTTATTTTAATTTATACAATAAAAACTTAATTTCATTTATGGAACAAAACATATATTTAATTTATACAACAAAAAATAAATACATAATATTTTTAAAATTTAAATATGTATTTTTTTTACCCAATTATTATTTTTCTACATCTTTCAATTCTTTATATACTTTATAAGATAATTTCTTTAAATAATTTTAAATTAAACACTTAATAAATTTAATTTAACTAATTTATATCTAAATACTTATTATAATATTATAAATGAAATTAAATTAAAATAAAATAATTAATTTTTAAAAAATTTAAGTATTTTATATAACATTTATAAATTGAATTACATTTTTTCTTTTACTTAATTATTATTTTTTAACATTTTCCAATTCTTTTTAAATTGTTTAACATATTTTTTTAAAATAATTTAAAAATAAACACGTAATCAATTTAATTTAACTAACATATACCAAAATTATTAAAATTAAAAAATTATTATAATATTAAAAAAATTAAAATAAATATAATAAATAAGTAAAAGTTATAATATTTATTACGATGTTATACATTAATCGGCTTTGCGTTGGCCGTAGTCCACGCAAATTGAATTTTTTTATTTAAATCTATACCTGCATCCATTATGCGTCGGATTGTCAAAAAAAATTACTTTTGCGTCGGTTTTGCGTGGGTTTGGCCCACGAAAATCGCGTCCACACTTAGCACATGCATACATATGGAAGTTAAATCACCGTTTTCTTGTAAGGGCATTTCCTCTGCATTTAGACACCATCCAGAGCATCCGTTCAGCATACTCAAACTCACCCGACTTCTGATAATGTACCCTTCTAGTTCTGAAATTCACATATAAGCACCAGCCAACATCCAATTACTTAAAGCTTCTACAACAGATTAGGGGATTAAGAACCCAATCTGCAAGGGAGTAATTAAAAGAGTGGCTCCTGTGCCACGTCTTGAGCTGGACCATCTAGAAAGTCTCTTCCACATCTACTACTCCTTATTTAAACACAATAGAATTTCTATGTTCCCAAATACACCTCACTATAGTTGCCCATACTCCTTTCCACAAAAGATTTTGTTTACAACTCAATTGTGGCAAGGAGAAATTCTCAAAATGCATCATTAAGTCATTGTGTTGTACAAACTGTATACCTATCCAATTAAAACACAAAGTCCACACATTTTGGGAAAATGAACATTCAAGAAAAATATGTTGACAAGATTCTTCCTTAGTATGACACAAAACACATAAGGTTGAGCTTAGCATCACCCCTCCTCCTCAAGCTCACTCTAGTTGGAATTCTACCTAGAAGGACGACGCTTTTACAAGTGTTTAATGTAAATGCATAGAACTTGATATTTTTTTTAGTTTATACGTGATAGTATGTCTTTTTTTTCTCAGCATGTGATAGTATGTTACGATATTACCTTCAACACATTTAATGTTTGGATACTTAGTCAAATAATGTTCCCATCAACAAATTGTACTCTCTTTTCATGCACTGCATTTATATGATTTTATAGCATTGATTAAAAAATTTGAAAGCATAAAGTTATTCCCAGGTAACATATTACAAGGTTGGTGACGAGCAGTGGGTTGAAAATAAAGAATTAAGCAAAGCAGACATAATGATTTTGGATTTAACTTTCTTAGTGTTTCTTTTATTAGCTTAACCATCTTAACACATCTTACTAAGTTGGTGAGGTGAGATACCCAAGAAAGAGGGCAAAGGGTGGTTGAAACATATCATATAATACCTAGCCAGAACCGAACGGTACTGGAAGCAAGCAAACAATGATTGCATCTCGATATGACAATGAGGGCAGTGGAATAAGTTGCAAGGACAGAACTGAATCATGAAGTAGGCCCCTGCTTATTCAAATCCACAACCAACTCACACACTCATAACACAATATTACAATGTTATAAAATTAAATTAAATTAATTTTTTTTTAGTTATTAATAATTTAAAAAAACAGATTAATGATGAGTTGGTTGCATATATGTAATATATGAGATAGAAGTTAGATGATATATGAGATAAGAATAAGAAAAGAAAAGATGAAGTAGAGTAGAGGGAGCGTGCAGGGATGTCAGGCTAGTTAGGGTCTTACAGTGTCTGAGGAGTTCTGAGTGAACTCAATTGACGACGCAGCAACCGTAACCCCACATGGTGCAGGCTTGGGTTGGGTTGGGTGCAGAGCCACCACCACCTCCCTAATTGGTCTACCTGAACAGTCTCTTTCATACACCTACACGACCATGATTCGGTGATGTGATACTTTATTCTCTTGCACCAGGGAATGTGCAGACTTGCGTCTGCTTCTCATTCTCATTCTCATATAAGCAAGATAGCTACTGTTTAACTAATTCTACTGCCTCACTATCTAACAATCCTATGTTTTATATTCCATCCAAATATTCACCAATGCTCTTTACTCAAATTCAAATATACATTACTTTCTTATCTTTTTTATTTCTTTTGTTTAATTTATTCATTTTCTTCAAAAAATATTTCATTATATAATTTAATTTTTTTATAAAGGTGACTCTTTCAAATTTTAATCAAGTTCTTTCATTTATAAAAATACAACCAGATGACCTTTTTATAGGTTGGAATTAAAGGATGTAGATTTATGCACTGATTCTATGTTAGCGTTATAAATTGTATTAGGTATAAATTAAAATTATTATTAGAGTATGGATCCACTTACTTCAACGTAGAATTACTTACTCTTACTCTTAATTTTTTTTAAATTGATAGTTCAATTTAATTAGATAATAAGTGTATTTAATTTCTTTTAGAAAACTAGTAATATCTCTTATATAAATTCTCTCTCGCCTCTTCATCATTATGCTTTTAATAATTATTTCAATATAAAAATTTCCATATTTAAAAATGGACACTCGACACACAAATTTATTTGTATGAAATATTTTTATTTATTTTAATATATACATATATATATATATATATATTAGATATAGTTACAATTTGATTAATTTAAAATTTAATTATAATAATAATATAATTAAATATATTTGGATGTACTATTTATAGCATTGAAATTATAATTGATACTCGTTATAATAATTAAATATAAAAATTTAATATAATATTATAATTTTATTAAAATTATTAACTTCTGTATTGTTTTTTTTTTATATTTTAATCAATTTTTAATAGATATTTATTAGGGTTTAATAGATATATTTATTTATATTTTAATTAATTTGTTAATACTCTAAAATTTATTTTAAAAATATTTATTAGTTATTTTTATAGATAATTACATCATAAATAAAAAAAAATATTTTTAATTTTCTTACTTAATTATTTTGCAAGTAATGAATTATAAGTAGAAACTTGTTTTTTTTAAAAAAATATATAATTTTATATTTTAAAGAATAAATATTTAATCGATGCAGTCCAGATAAAATAACTAAAATATTAAAATTTTTCAGGAGAAAACTAGATGGTGGTATAAAAGTTATTGGTCGATTGAAGAGGAATATGGTAAATTCAATATTGAACTATTGTATCGAATGTAATGTAATTAGATGGCATTAGGAAATAAGTCTCAAAATAAGATAGTTAATACCTTTAAGTGAAAGGAAAGATAAAAGAATTATTTATCAAATGTACCAATGAAAAATAAAAAGTATTTTATTATAATTGGTCTATATATAAAATTTATTATTTTTAGATTTAGGTGTATGTCTTAAACACTACATTATACTAAAATTTTGTAACATTAGAACTGAAAAATAACAATGAGAAAATCAGCACTCGTGTTCTTGATTTTATCAAACTTTATAATTTCTTTTTCAGATTCTTGTTTTTAAACACTTATTTATTTACTTATTTATTTTAATTTCCTTGAAGGCTATTTAGTTTTGTTTTTCTTCGTAATTTACAAAAATTTCTAATATTATAGAATCTTTAATTTTTATAAGTATTTTTGCAAAAAAAATACATCGAGTTACCAAGATTATTTTATTTATTCTAAAAAATATTCTTTTTAAAATACTTCAAATCCTAGTTGTGTTTATTTTATATAATGAATAAAATTTATATTACGTACTATATAGATGAAAATGTATTATTTTATAACTGTACTAATAGAAATGAAATCAATAGAATCTTCATGTTTTAACATAATTAAATTGAAAACTGCATCTAAAGACTACCCTAAATAAAAAATTCCAAAAAGATAATTTATATGTTTTCTTTTAAGTTTTATTAATCAATTTCAATATATATTTTTAATTAAAAAAAGTTATAAAGACAAAACTCTATATCTGATTAAAAAAATCACCCTATTGTATTTGTATTTAAATTTCATCCTTAATTTTGAAAAGGTTAAGATTTTGCAGATATTGTAAAAAAAAGACGTGGTTGATGGCGGTTTGGACTAACAAGAATTGTGTTAATTATATCCAATCCAATGGATCAACTTCGCAAGACCAACTGAATAAAAAACATAGTCCGAACAAAATCATGTTATTATTATACAGATAACTTGTTTTATGTTTAGTTTTAGAGTTGATTCCATTCTGTGATGAATAATAGAAATAGATGCATTGTGAATTTTCCAAGTTCAAAGTCGGGCAGTGATGGGTATTTGAAGAACTGATGGTAAAGAAGAAGGAAGTGATAAATTTGAAAAGGGCATTGATATGAAGGGTAAAAGTTGAGAAAAGGAGGAGAATTTAGTGTTTTTGTTTAGAAATGTAGAGATAAGAAATGAAAGAATCAGAGGGGGAGCAGCGTCTTGTCACAACAGCATGTTACTGTAGGGCATGGGTTGTCTCTGGCAAATGCAGTTTCTTTGAAAGCAGACTAATGTATGTATAGAGAGAGACAAGATATGGACAAGAGTTGCAAACCCACGCACACAGACACTAGAGCGAAAGGGGCGTGGTGTAATCATTCTCTACAGTTCAAGATGATTGACATTCAAATTCACGTTCCTCCACCACACATTCACGTTTTCTTTTATTACTGCCAAACCTCTGCAAACACAACACTGTCACTGTTTTACAACTTAGATCAATAGACACGCACCAAGACTGCATTCGTTAGGGCAAGACAATAATCATTTCAGTATCAGTTAACTTAATCATGTATGCAGGTGGAACCAAACAAAAATTATTTAGCTCATGTTTTCGAGATAAATAAAAGTATCTTTTACTTTTTAATTTATGTTTAAGCTGTGTTAAGTATATCACATTTTCATCCGGTTTAACTTTTTTATTTTTGTTCAAATCGTCACTAAAAATAAAGTCTCAGATTAGCTCTCAAAATAAAATGTGATCCAAAACTAGATTCTATTAATTAGCATTGATTTATCCACGTTAGATTCACAATATATTTAACATAAATAAGTATTGAATTTTTTAAGATTTATGTCAATCATGGCACTATAACATTTTAAGAAAATAAAATAAAAAAGTAATTAGAAAATTTCAATGTCTAATTTATAAGTAATTTTAATGCTTTGTTTGTAATTTTAATGCTTTGTTTGAATTAGGAAATTAAGTTGAGGAAGTAGATTTAAGAGAAAAGTGTAAAGAAAGTAAGGTTGTTTGGATTGTGATAGGTTGAATATGTGAGGAAAGTTTATTGAAATTTGTAAGTATAGCCAAAGACAATAAATGGATACTAGCCCCTAAATCTAGTAAAACTCTATCCACAGATAAAACACTTATGTCTACTAAAATATTAAAACTTCTTGGATCCTTGGATTTTGAGGGCAAACTTTTCTGAATAATAACACTGCAACCAACCTCCAACTTTATAGTCTTTTCATCTATGAAGCTCCTCTTCTTTGTTAGCAACTCCTTCATGAACTTTGCAAATGTTGGTATTTGCTCTAAACCCTTTACAAATGGAATATTAATTTGCAAATTTTTAAAAATTTGTTTAAGTCTAGCAAATTGCCTCTCTTTATATTTTCTTGAAGGAGCATGGGGATATGATAAATCCCTTAATGGAACACCTCTCTCTTTATTTTCAATTTTTTTCTCTTTTTTTCTTCTTCTTTATTTTTTCTTTTTCTTTATTTTTTCTTTTTCCTTCAAACTCTCATTTTTCTCTTCCTCCTTCTTATCTTTTCTCACTTCCTCATCAACTAAATTATCACCAATCCTCTCTCTTACTACTATACCACTTTTAGTAGTAATTGAGTTGCAATGCTCCTTAAGTTTGTGTGTTATCTGAAAATTGACCACTTTGTGGCTCTGCCAATTGTTTAGCAATCTATCCCACTTGTGTTTCTAATTTTTTCTTTTCAACTTCATTATTCTTCTGATTGGCAAGAGAAGTTTGCATGAATCTCTCCAAGGTGTCCTCCAATTTGCTTGCTCTTTCCTGAATTGAAGGATAAAGTGGTTATTGTTGAAAAGATGTTCGCCTATTAGATGAACCAACATCTTGTTTCCACCCAAAACCTTGATTCTGATTGCTTTTCAAACCCTGAGACATATTATTCAGATAATTATTGTCATTGTAAAATTCATCTTGCCTTTCCTGATTACTCATATAATTGACTTTTGCTTCAGATGAATTATTTTGATAAGAACAGTGACCATTGGGGTGATCACACCTTATTGGTTTAGTATGATTATGAAAAGATTGCACAACTTGTAATTATTGGGGCAGTTTAGTGCAATCAATGCCTCAAGTTGTTGTGTCAGAATTTTATTTTGATCCAGAATATCTAAAGTATTAAGCTCCAACAACCCTTTCTTTTGAACAACTTGTCTATCATGTTGGACTTAATAATTTGTTGATGCCAATGCTTCCATAATCTTTGTCGCCTATTCTACATCAACAACCATCATTGTACAACCAGTTGTAGCTTCTAGAAGCATTTTTGTATAAGATCTGACCCCATCATGAAAGATGTTCAATTTTTCAATATCTTTAAACCCATGATTTTGGCATTTTCTCAGTATCACTTTGAACCTTTCCCATGCGTCACAAAAAGTTTCATCTGATTATTGTCTTAACATAGAAATATTAGACTTTGCTTTGATGTAGAAGGATAATAGAAAAAATCTTTGTAAAAATTTCTCCTCTACATCTTTCAAACTAGTGAGACTTTGATTTGAGGATTTGAGTCATTCCTTAGCTTTTCCTGTCCATGAAAAAGGAAATAAACACAAATAAATAGATTCAATATCACCTTATTGAAAGCCCATTGTTCCCACCAACTCATAAAATGTATACAAATATGTAAATGGATTCTCATGGTCCATTGCTTTAAATTGATGGGTACTGTTCAGATTGAGGAATGCATGTTTAATCTCCAAGGCCTTAGTAGTAGCAGGTATTGCAATACTAGAAAAATGCCTTGAGTCATTCTACATGGCATAATCACCAAGTGTCCTTCTAGGTTGTGGTGGTTTCTCTTTAACCATGTTGTTTTCTTCTTGATAAATTTCAACATGAAGAGTAGAAGTGGTTGAGTATTCTTCTCTAATTTTTCCTTGCTTTTCTTTTCTCCCTTTAATCATGATATTTATGATAATTTTAACTCAAAAGATAATAAAGATTATATAAATAAATACAACAATCAAAATAAACTATATACGTTATTATTGTAACACTTATTATACTCACATATCAA
>Ga0123342_1010192_pt1 | contig 10871 bp, 8 predicted proteins | sample Turbeawhitnodule_FD_89960 | JGI IMG/M metagenome (GOLD analysis project Ga0123342, IMG submission 89960) | Root nodule microbial communities of legume samples collected from Mexico - Turtle bean Mexico white nodule | ecosystem: Host-associated > Plants > Roots > Nodule | place: Mexico: Nepantla... | reverse complement strand
GGGGGGGGGGGGGGGGCTCGATTCGCGAGGTATTGTGCCCTGAACAACTTTGTGAGTTGCGGGAACGACGTTACTTGGCCATCAAGGAGGCTCATGAACCACTCCATCGCTGTTCCTGCCAAAGTGCTCATGAATAGCTTGCATCGCGCCGCATCGGAGCCCCCAACCAACATCATTTGTGTATGGAAGGCTGCAAGGTGGGCCTCCGGGTCTTCCATCCCGGTGAAGGTCACCTTGGGCCCCACGAGCGTGCCTGGTATCACTGCCTCCACAATCTCTGTCAAGAACGGTGTTGGAATAGGATTGGGTTTTGTACTTCTGAACTTTAAGCTTTGATTTACCCAGGTGTATTTTGTTCCTCTTCTTCTTTGAACATTGTATTTATGTGTGTTCTTGTGTAAGGCAATTTCAGAAGGTGTTTCTGAAAATTGTGTTGTTTGCCATAGAGTGGTGTATGTTCTTGAAGGGTTCAAGATCATCGCTCTTAGTGTGTGTTTTGTAATCTAGGGTTGATTACATAGTGAATTATCAGTGGTTAGTGGAGGATTAGATTTAGCTCTTGGTTAAGAGTGAACCAGTACAAACATCTTGTGTGATTCTCTCTATGCCTACACTCATAAATTGTTTTAACATTGTTTTTCAATTCTACTGATATAAACAATCGTTTGTTTCATGAAAACTACTGGTTGATTTTTTTGAATCAAACTTAAAACAGTTTTTTATTAGTTGAACAAAATTTTCAATTGATTGATTCTTCATACCTTTTCACTCTATCTTCAATCTTTGGCGAAAATATTTTAAAAACAATTCACTCCCCTCTTGTTTAGCCCTCTAATTCTAATAATTGGCATCAGGAACTGAGTTCTTGAAAGTTACTCGAGTTTCGTTCCTAAAACCTTTTCTAAATGGTTGAAAAACCACCCTTTGGGGAGGGTGGTTCTATAAACAAACCACCTTTGTTTTGTGGACTGAACTATCAATTTTAGAAGGTTAGAATGAAAAGTTTTGTTGAAAAATCAATTAATAGAGGAATCTAGGATGCTATTGTAAATGACCCTTTTGTACCTAAAATTGAAAATGATGATATTTTCATTGAAAAACATTGGTTCGAATGGACTAAGAGTGAAAGTAAAAGAGCTCAATATGTTTGCATTGCCAAGAACATCATCACTTCCGCTTTGAATTCTGATGAGTTTTTCAGGGTCTCACAATGTGCATCTACAAAGGAGATGTAGGACATCCTTGAGGTTACCTATGAAGGCACAACTGATGTGAAGAGAGCAAGGAAGCATGCCTTGATCCAAAAATATGACATGTTCAAAATGATTAAAGAGGAAATCATCTCGGATATGCAGAAAAGATTCACCCCACATAGTGAATCACCTCATCAGCCTTGACAAGATCTTTGAAAGGGAGGAGTTGAACATCAAGATCCTCAAATGTTTGGATAGATCTTGGCAACCAAAGGTCACTGCAATCTCAAAATCCAAGGATTTGACCACATTGACCATAACCTCCTTGTTTGGTAAGCTAAAGGAGCACGAGCTTAAGATGAACCGACTTAATGACTGATTGAAAGGGTTAAACAATTGGTTGAAAAATAGAGTCAATACCTTAGAAGAAGAGTTAAACAATTCAAAACCTGAAAATGATTTACCAAAACTTTTTTGTAAGTGTGTTGATTCAACCTTTTGTGAAAATTGTTAATCTCTTCAAAAGAAGGTTCATTATCTTTTAAAAACTATGGACAAGTTTTCCAAAGGTCAATCAAATATTGAAATTATTTTTGCCTCACAAAATTGTGTTTTTGGAAGGTTGGACTGGGATTTAACCCAAACAGCTAGAATGAATCAGTTTCAAAACCCTTTTCCAGTTTTTTTGAAAAACAACTTGTTTTGTCGAAACAACCGATTGAAACTTGTTTTTACTACATGAAAAGGGGCGACATTGTTAGATTCTGCAGAGTGAGGAGGTTTTCTGTTCCCAGAGGTGTTTTAAAGTGGGTTCCTAAGATTTTTAAGGTTCCTAATGTCCCAGCTAATGCCTATGGACCCAAATTCATACAGGGACCAAATCTTGTTTCTTGATTTCTCTCTAGTAGGTATTCTTGGGAGTCAAGAAAACCTTGGGTCAAAGAAGTTTCATCAAAGTGATGATTTTCTTATGGTTCAGAAATATGCATCTTACTCATATTCTTGACAGTTCAAAAATTCATGACCCATGTAAAGTAAGTTGTATATTCTCATCTTATGTATGTGCCTCATATGATAAAATAAACATCCAAATGTTTTTGTTTGGTTAAATCTTTTGAGGGTTATATCTGTGCAAAGGTGTGAATAAATTACATAATGCTTTCCTCATCATTTTGGAAGATAATCTGTTTTGAAAAATATCCACTTGTTGTCATAATAAAACAACTGGTTCAATGTACGAAACAACCTGTTGTTTTGCCCTTGACACCTCTAAATAAAGCTACCATAATTGCTTATGCATGAATCTTGTCATAAGGAAATATATTTTGTTGTTTTCTTGGAAATTCAAAGCTTTTTATAAATGGCAATCACATTGGTGTTCGTGGGGTTGATGAATATTTGTAACTGTGATTACATTTGGAGTTTTCACCTTGCTTGGAGTTGGTTAATGCAAATGTATCTTTGAAACGACTAGAAGATTTGCTCTTAGCAGAAGAGAGAATACTTCTACCAAATCCACCTCTTGATCTAATTTTACCAGCTATCGCAATCAAGAATGGATACCTTTCTTGGGTTGCAAAGGCAGAGAGCCCTACATGGTCAAACATAAATCTAGAAATACCTGTTGGTTGTCTAGTTGTAGTTGTTTGCAGTACAGGAGAAGGGAAGACATCATTAGTGTCTGCAATGCTTGGAGAAATTCCTCCAATTGGAAATTCAACTATGGTTATGAGAGGAGCAGTTGCTTATGTACCCCAAGTTTCATGGATTCTTAATGCAATTGTACGCGATAATGTTTTGTTTGGTTTTGTCTTTGACACAACAAGATATCGAAGGGCAATAAATGTGACTGAACTTCAACACGGCCTTGAGTTACTTCCTGGTAGCGATCTTACTGAAATTGGTGAAAGAGGGGTTAACATTAGTGATGGCCAAAAGCATAGAGTTCCCATGGCTAGAGTTGTGTACTCCAATTCTGATGTGTAGATCTTTGATGACCCCTTAAGTGCTCTGAATGCGCATGTTGCTAGACAGATTTTGATAAATGCATTAGGAGGGTTTTGGGTGGTTCTAATACTATTTGGATGTTATATCGCCACGAAAACCTTGCAGATATCAAGTAGCACATGGTCAAGCCATTGGACTAATCACACTTGAGCTCTCTCATTCTTACTATCATAACTCACTTTACCACATGAGGTGGAAATCTTGGTTGGATTCCTGATAACTTGAATAAAGGTCATTTCCATTACTCTTTCTTCCTTTTAGGTGGACTTAACTTCTTAAATATGTTGGTGTACATTGTTGTTGCCAAAAAGTACATCCATTCTCTTAGTCTATTTGTGAAGACAAATAAGGGGAGAAATTAATGTTTTCTTGGTTGTAATTTTGGATATTCTATGGTGTTTAATTATGTTTAAAATTGTTGTTGCCACACTCTGATACACCATGGTTCTGCTGCACAAAAAGATGGTGTTGTCACATTGTTTTGGACTAATATTTTCTGCTTATGGGTTATGTAGAAAACTGGTTTTGTGTGCCTTGTGAAATTGTTTTAAGTCCTGGTGCTATACTTGCTTTGTATGTGTACAAATTCTGTTTTTCAAGACCTTTCAAGTTCAAAAACTACAACACAAACAAACCAGAGATTTGTTTTCATCAAATAGGGGGAGATTGTTGAACAAGATGTTTTGATGTCTCCAAATCTATGTGGAAAGCTTGAAGACCTTGTTGCTGGGTGTGTGTGTTGTCTAGTAATTTTTAACTTGTTAATTCACTCTTTAAGATGACCCAAGTTCATTTGAATCTTTATCTTTTTTAAAAGATGGGTTTTCTAAAAGACTGAGAAATTTCAACCTGTTAAAATATCGAATCAACCTGTTGTTTTGACACTTAGTGGTTTTTAAAATGGTTTGGAAAACCTTAGCTTTGTTTTGGCTTTGTTGTCAAATAAAATCAACCGGTTGTTTCGATAAATCAAATGGTTATTTTTTGTAAAAACCTTAACAAAATTTTGTTAAGTGTTTTAAACAGTTTTAAATGATTCAAACTACTTTTGGTTTGTTATTTTAACTGTCTTGACCACTTGATTGAGGTCATATAAAAGTTGTTTTATGCTCCTTTACATTAACTAAGAAAGAGAGTTTATGATGTGAGTTGATTTTAGAGTTACCCATTTTAAGATAACACTTTGTTTATGATTTTGGATTTTAACAATTATGGTATGAGACCCAAAGAAGATCCCCACTGGACACAAACTTAACCAAGTGGTTAAGTAAGTGTGAAGGTTCACTTTTAGAGGGAAAAAGAAAAAACACAATATATGGTGATTATGATGATGATTGCGAAATTGAAGGAGAAAAAACTAAAGCAAGAAATGAAGAAGATGACCGAATTGGAACAAGATAAAAACAAGAACACAAAGAGGAATTAATGGCGTAATGAAAATGAATGAAAAGATGAAGGAAGGAAAGCTTATGGAAGGTGGATCACGCCACTTGGAAGGGTGGGAACTTCCAAGATGAGTGGTGAAGGTCGTCACTTGAAGAACACTACACTCACAAGATAAGACCAAGGAAGGGAGCACTTAAGACTCACTTGACACTCTCGCAAAGTTTTTTTTCTATTCAATGTGAAAATACATGAGGCAAGACACCCTATTTATAGGAAGAGGTGCCTTGGTGGGCAAGATGGGTGAAGGGTAGAAAAGGCAAGGGAGAGGGGTTGCCTAGGGTGTTGATCATGGTCAAAACCCCACCTTTAGGCATAACTTCTAGAAGGTAGGTTTAAAACCCTAATTCTAGGTGTCTTGTCTTGAAAAAATGGGCTTGGTACAAACCCATTTCACTAAGTACACTCCATTTTATGTTATGTGAACCTACTCTAACCTATTTTGCTATTAGGACCCCAAAAGTGAGTCCAAATTATTTACAAACATGTTTTTGTCTTTTAAGAAAACCAAAAGAAAGAACAGTTGATGTTCTAGTCTATGCCAAGTTCTTATTCTAGTGAGGTCCGTCTGATATTTGGTGGGGCCTTGACTTAATTGTTGAGATGACAGCTCACAGTGTGAATTGTCTATTGAGTCCTTGGTCATCTTCTTGGCTACTTAGATTGTATCAGTTTATCAAAAACAATTTTCAAGATTTCAAAAGCTTTAGATCATCTCAAGTGTGTGGAATAGGATTGAGTTTTGTACTTATGATCTTTAAGCTTTGATTTATCCATGTGTATTCTATTCCTCTACTTCCTTGAACATTTATCATCTTGGGCCATGACCTAGTTGTACATAGTATAATAGGATTTATTTGCTTAATAATCAATTGAATAAATTGGACCTAGGCCTATTAGTGCAGTTTTTTGGGCTTGTATTTTACCCTAAAGTATATTAGGATTTAGAAAACCTACGTAGGGTTTCAATTAGGCTTCCTTGGCCCAAAAAACACCTTAGGTCAATCATGGGAGAGAGTTAGCACGACTAGAGCATGCTTTGCACATTAAAAACATGTTAATTGTGCAAGCAAACTCGACACCTAAAGCAAAGGAGATTGAATTTCCCTCTCTTTTGACTACACTCTTAACCTAATTTGCATATATAAATAAGAGTGTTTAGCCATGTAAAATTCAGCTCAGGAGTGATAGTGTTATGCTGCCAAATTCAACTCATACACTTGTCTAAGCTCTCTCTCTAGGGTAGTCTTTTTATAGCCTTCTTAAGACTCTACCTAATAGACCTAAACTTTCACTAAGCCATAATCCACATTCTCCACTTCAACTCACAAAACTTCTCTTAAGTTCCTTCTAGCTTTCGCACCATACTTCATTCCAAACTTCATCCAAATCGAAAAATCAAACCATGCAAGAAGAAGGACTCAATCAAAACCTCTATAAGGCTTTTTGGTGGTGAGATTTGATTCTTCGTGCATAAGATGATGTGAAGCACCATTGTCTGGGTACCACATAGGATTGTGAAGAATAAACGGTGTGCCAAGAATGGAGGATTCATCATCATCACATGTTGTAGGAGCAAACTGAGAAGAGTTAACACTGATAATGGATTGGGATGATCGATCATACTTGTGCCTATCTTGTGTGGAATGCCTTAACTTTCCACATATTTGGCATTAAGTCTTGTTAGACATTATGGAATTTGCAGAAGTAGAGGAAGACAACCAATAATTCTTGCTATTTGATTTAGATCCAAAGAAATAGTGTGGTGGTTTAAAAAAGTGGGTAGGGTTGACTAGGACCAAGTTTGGTAAAAGAACGAAAGCGTGAAGAAGGAACAAATGTAGTGTGAGCTTGAAGAAGATTATCACCGAAGGATCTTGTCTTTTCAAACTTTTATTCATAGGCCAGAAGAAGAGTCTCTACCTCTTCAACCGTGTAGGGATCAAGGCGCGGAGTTACGAAGGTTTAGGATTTAGGTGTCAACCGTAACTAAGGTGTCAACAGTCTTCTTTATGTCAAGAAGAAATACAGAAATAGTCTAGACACATTTTGGTGTGTGAAGCTACAGTTTAAGTTTCTTGACGTGTGGTCGTGTTTGTGACGCATAGTAAACTTTATGTTTTTCCCATATTTGATGAGCGAAAGAAAGTCCCACCATTTTGGTAAGGAGAGATGAAGACATATACGCAAGTAGTCATGCCACGATGGCTTGATCCAGTTGATGATAGGACAGAAAAGTGATATAAGAAGAAATGAGTTGATCCGAGATATTTGTGGTGTATCAAGAAGGACCAAAAGAAGAATCCAAGAAAAGAACAAGATTGAAACTATGAAGAGTAGCTAGAACCTCTTGTTTCCATGAGATGGTTATCACCATCTAACTTGAAATTGATTGGTGTGGTGAGATGTGTGGAGTGAGAGAAGACATGAAGACTCTAGATACCATGTCAGGTTAGAGAGAGGAAACAAAAACGGAATGCAGAAGAAGAAAAAAAACGAAGAACGAAAGAGAAAAGCTTTTGTTATTGATATGAAAGATACTAATACAAAAGGAATGATGTACACAGTTTATAAACACTGCATGGCACATGTATGAAAGCTAAACATATGGGCTAGATAACAGTAGATATGAAGTTTAACAATAAAGGTAATATTTTATGTCCTTGAAACATGAGCACCAGAATAGTATGCACAGTAAAGACTACCAATGCTTAGGCCAAAAGTGAAATTACCAATAATATATTGCATTGAGACAATGCTCCAATGATGATGAACTAGGCGTGTAATTTTAGTGAATAAAACCAAACTATATCAGATTTGTAAAAACTTAATGCATAAGCTGTATGTGATTTGCAGTAATTTTACTGTGGTCAGAACATCAAACAATCTACACTTATTTCAATAAATACATCACTGCCCCCTAGGCCGCTTCTTACCATGTTGAATCAGGTCATTATACGACTGCAAACTCACCCCAACATCTTCATCATATTCTATTCCAAGCTCCTCCTGCAAAGTGCGAACTAGTATCAACATGATAACAGAAACATTAAAAATAACGAATAAGATCTATGGCTGTGACTGGCCAAGAAAGAAACCTTAAACTGTTTGGGATCCTTAGGTGAGTTCTCAGTGAGGGTATCCCATAAATCCTTGAACATTCTTTTGCGCTTTCTCCAGTGACCTATTATCTCTGACAACATACCCTCAACTGCCTTGCGTTCTTCTGGCTTCACCAGAGTAACACCTCCACGTAACTTGGTCAATTTTTCCTCCATTTCTTGAACCTGAAGCAGAACATAAAAGGCAAAACATCTTAGTTGAAACAGCTCAAACCAACAATTCCCTTCAAAGAAATTAGAAAGAAAAGCACAAAAGTATCCACATCAGCTACCTCCAATCTAAGGTTCACTTCTCTTTCAAAGATCTGTTCCAGTGTCAAATTTGATTGCAACGATTTAATTTCTGCACCACCAAGTTACATCCATAAATTGCAAGATCAAGAGTTATGTCCACAATTTCGAATTTTCTCAATTGTTCCAAATGCACGAAAACTAGTACCAGAATGAAATGTTTTTATAATATTAATTATTAAGCAATACAACAGTCACATTTTAAGATCATTGCACAGGAGTACTCATAGAAAGAAGGACTTGTTTGTTTAGTCACAGAAAAAAGAGTTTTCTATTTATTTTCTATTTCAGATATAACTACAAAATGTTACATTATTTTTATTTCATTTTTGTAATTCAAACGAAAAATACTAACAAGATTTTCAATGTTTTCACGGGTTTTATTAGATCTTTAAAATCAAGAAACACAACGAAATCAACGTGAAAAACCATAATAACATTACTTCCTAGGCATCCACATTGTACCGAATTTGCCAAGGTCAACAATTTCAAGCATTCACACAATCAGTGAATTAGAATCACTTCATGAAGAACAAACTACTCAATTTTTAATGTGTATTTTAAGTCTAATTTACCAAGACAAAATGAGTTGTCTGATCTTCGTTTAACAACTCTGATTCGTTAACTGCATGATTGCGTGAAATAATTGACACCACCAAATCACCCAGATTTAGTATACTCAATAATAATTCACATCATTGTTACAGTCACCCAATCGAACCATTTGTTGGAAATCAGGCAACTCAACCAATCAAAAATCTAAAAAATATTTTTACATTCTAATGCTTAATTGTGAACTTCAATACACTCATAAAGAAGAAGAAAAATGTTGTTTAGAAAGTAAAGATGCGTTTGAACTCTCTCCACTCTCATCCAAATATGCACATAAGTTAAATTTGGGTAAAAGTTGAAAATGTAGTGTTACAAATTCCAAGCCACAAAAATGAGGAATAATCCCAAAATGAGCTAGGAAGAATCGCTAATCAAAATCAAAACATTAACTCAAAATTATCTTTGTCTCATTCACTGAACTACACTAAGAACCTGCTTAGATAAATTCCTGGTAAACATTTACAAATAAGAAGAAAAATATAAATTGGTTCCTCCATAAACCCAAAACTAAAGTAAGATTAAATTAATTTGCAGACGCTCTCACATGTTAAGTTGCCCAAAAAAGTTTTTTTTTAAGTTTATACATAAACTAATTTTAGTTCGTGAAGATGCTTACTTCTTGTTTTTTTAAGTTTATGTAAACATTTCCTAAACTACAAAAAATGTTAATCCCTAACAAATAGGGCCCATGACTATAGTAGAATATATATACCTGCTTCAACCTCACTGATAGCCTTTCTCTGATCTTCTAGTTGTTTTTGCATGTCAGCATTCTGTTCCTTCATCTGGTTAAGTTCTTCATTGTTGGGAATTTGGAACTGATCTTGCCGCGCGAGATATATCTTCTGCTTACCGTACTCCTTGAACGAAATGCGCCCTCCATCAGCGAGGTTGTCCAACGCTTTCTGAATCGCCGCTTTCTTCAGGTTGAACTTCTGCAACGCATCCGCCACGTTCTGCGTATTCACCGGCTTGTTTTGCTGATCAAATTTCAAAAAAATCAAAATCAAAAATGGAAACCATCATTACAAAATGAGGCGTTTTTAACTTCCATTTCAATTTTAATTTTCCTGCTACTATGAAAGCGTATCACGTGAGATGAATTGCGAAGCACGGGAATGGGAACGGTGTTGTTGCTTACCTCATTGACGAAGTTCAACACGATCGCTGCGAAATGACAGAGTGAGAGATGTTAGGATTTGAGAGAAGAACTAAGAAATGAAAGTTGTGTGGCGGAGATGGTACCTTCGGCACTATCGGATTTTGGTGCCATTGTTCGGATCAAAGAAAAATTGGCGGGAAAATTCAGGATCTTGCTTTTCTCTTTTCCGCCAAAAGCAAACGAGAAGTATCTGACTGAATTGAGAAATGATAATGTGCACCAACTACGACGTCGTTTCGAAATCAATGAAAAGCATACCACTCTCACGCTGGAGGGAAAAATAAGAGCTACTTACTTACATGGGTTGTTTCAATTTTAGTTTTTTATTTTCTATTTTTTGTAAAATGGTTTTGTTTCATTTTAATGACTGATGTGACTAGTAAAGATTGGTAAACAAATTTAATATTTTTTAAATTAAAATATTTTGATATAAAAAAATTGTTTAAGTGGAAAATATTTGTGAATACTTATGTAGAAACTAAGCATTAACATAAGAGACTAGTTTATAGTGTAAGCCATATATCATGGAAACAACATATATAAATATACATATATTCACTATTATTTATATAATATATGTACTACCGGATGGCCGAAAGGCCGATCAGACGACAAAGCCGACTAGACGACAAGATGCAAAGCTAAACACGTAATTAGGTATAAACAAACCAACTTAGGTGATAAGCACGGTTAAGGCACAATTGGGCCTTCGTTTGGACCCTAAAGCAGGCCCATAACAACCATAACTCATCTAGAGCAGTATAAATAGCAGAAGAGGCACAACATCCAAGGTAACTATTCACTCTCTACTGTTCTGGTACCTAGCTCTCGGACTGACTTGATCGTCGGAGTGTCTTCGCAGGTACTCCCCCCATCCAGCCGAAAGAAGCCTAACCGAAAGACCGGAAAGACGAGAATATTGCAACAAGAGGAAGTGTTCTGCAGGGTTTAGGTCTTGTAGGAACATTTTGGCGCCCACCGTGGGGCCGAAAGAAAACCCCACGAAATATCCACATGGTAACTACGAGGAACATGACGGGC
>Ga0123342_1010190_pt1 | contig 10872 bp, 7 predicted proteins | sample Turbeawhitnodule_FD_89960 | JGI IMG/M metagenome (GOLD analysis project Ga0123342, IMG submission 89960) | Root nodule microbial communities of legume samples collected from Mexico - Turtle bean Mexico white nodule | ecosystem: Host-associated > Plants > Roots > Nodule | place: Mexico: Nepantla... | reverse complement strand
GCATATTCCTTATTCTTCGGAGGTGTATCTTAACCACCTAAGCGTGTCACATAAATGCCGTTACATTTATTGTGCATTCGGTCGGTCGGCCGGGTGGGTTCGTCCGGTGCCTACTGGTACAATAACACTTATCATCTTGTAGTTGCTACCAGTAAAATGATCATCTTAGAGAAGCACAGTGTCCTACTTGTTATTTTGAGTTTTCTGGTTATCTGCAAGAGCCAAGGCAACTTTCATTATTATGATTTTGTTGTATGTTTCCAAATTCCATCACATCAAGTGTTTTCTAGTGATTTAATATCATTCTTCCCATCCTAGAAGGGGGAGTATTTTCTTATCAAATTGACATAGAATCTTTGTAACTTAGGGATCTTCTCTTAGTTTTCTTATACATTACATAGCATCATCATCTTCAATGTACTAACAAAAATGATAACTAAAGATGATATCATTACTCAAATTCACAACTACTAGAGTGGCTTTGTGTTTGGTTTTGAAGTGAACAAAAAGGGACCAGTGATAAAGTGTGTATGATATTTTTCATGTGGGTGGTTGTTGCAGCTGAAGGAAAAGAATTTCACAAAGTTGTGCAGCACGAAAAGCATACTGACAGTAAATGATAGTTTTCCAGGGCCAACCATTCGTGTTCAGAAAGGAGATACAGCTTTTGTCACTGTCCATAATCAAGGAAGATATGGGGTCACCATTCACTGGTTACTTCTCCCTCTGCTGATGTTTGTGCTTAAGTCAACCACAAGCATTAGTTATAGGATAAATTTACATTGACATAGTTAAATCATGTTCGGCTCAATTGATAGAAAGTTAAGCTCCTTGAGCATGTTTTCAGGGATTCAATTCCTGATTATATGTATAAAAATGATTTTATAAGGACAGACAATAGACACTCGAATTATTTCTACAGTGAAGGAATCAGTCTCCTATTACCCTAAGAAATCTCTTTAGTACAAAGAAAAAAAGTATTGCTTTCTTTTCTTGCCTCATATAGAGCATAGATTTCCTTAAGTTTTATATAATAATCAATAACAGAACAGATGCATTATGGTTTAAATTGAGGTGTGAGAATGCAATTTGATCATAATACATGCATCAAGAAATAGGAAAGGCTAAACAGTTAGAATGAAACACTTTTCACAGGCATGGTGTGAGGGAACCAAGGGATCCTTGGTCAGATGGACCTGAGAACATAACACAGTGCCCTATTCCACCAGGAACAAGTTTCACTCAGAAGGTGGCCTTTACATTGGAGGAAGGAACTCTTTGGTGGCATGCACATAGTAGCTGGACTCGTGCCACTGTCCATGGTGCCATTGTCATTTTACCAGCCAATGGAACTTCATATCCTTTCCGTAAACCTTGTGGACAAAAAATTCTTATCATAGGTTGGTAACTGTCTAGTGTAAATTCCACTCAAGTCCTATATTTGTTCACACACACAACCTCTTGATCATGCTTTTGGTGTTCTTTTAGGTGAGTGGCACAAAGGAGATGTGATGCAAATTATAAATGCAGCCCGGGCAACTGGTGGCGAGCCCAATGCATCAGATGCTTACACAATCAATGGCCAACCTGGTGACTTCTATAATTGCTCAAAAGGTAAATTAATGTCTTCAAAATCTATCCTAAAGCTTAAGCTATTAACTAAAAATACATGAATGATTTTTCAATAGCCCTAATACTTCCCTTTACACAAAATCCCATTTGGACTTGAAACATAGAGAATGCACAAGCCCACATGAAAAAAAGGTTGCTGGAAACATTAGTGAAAAGAGTAAGATTGTAGAGTCTTTAGTTCTGTGAAAAGGGCAGAGGGAGACTATGAAGGATACTAGAGGAAATTATGAAAAGGGATCCATGGTAAACGATATCCCTGACAATTTTGATTTTTAACCAAGTCTAATGCTGCTGCATGATTCATGTAGCTAACTTCAACTAGCTAGTGGGATAAGACTTTTGTGTTATTGTGTATTTGGAACGAATTGTGTTAGTTAAGTAACAGTTAGATTGTTAGGTCTTTTCTTAGAGATGCACCTGTTTTATGGATTCTAAAATTGCAAGTAATTATTGTCTTTGGTATCATGTTTCACCACTTTGTTCATTAACATTGCTTTGTTTTGCAGAGACCACTCGTCGCTTTTTAGTTGATTATGGAAAGACATATCTTTTCCGCATAATAAATGCAGCAATGAACGAAGAGCATTTCTTTGGGGTTGCTAATCACAACCTTATAGTTGTAGGAGTTGATGGTTCCTACACAAAGCCCTTAAACACCAATTTCATCATGATAACCCCAGGACAAACAATGGATGTGCTGGTCTCAGCAAACCAGCCAAAGGGTCTCTATTACATTGCTGCTAGTCCTTTCTATGATGGCATTAATATGTATGATAATTTCCCAACAACAGCTATCCTTGAGTACAGTGAGAATTGCACAAAATTACCATCATCCATTCCCATGCCTGTGCTTCCTGCTGTGAATGACTCAGAAACAGTATTTAATTTTACGAAGAGCATGAGGGGTTTGGCAAGCCAAGATCACCCTGCCAATGTGCCATTAAATGTGACAAGAAAAATTTATATGACAGTATCCATGAATGAATTACCTTGTCAAAACCCAAATGGAAGTTGTTTAGGACCTAATGGAACAAGATTAGCTTCAAGCTTAAACAATATAAGTTTTCAGATCCCACAGATTGATATTCTTCAAGCATACTATTGGTATATATTTTTACTTTCATTTACAATCCACCTATTTTATGTAGGGCATGTAAAATTGAAGTCATATGACATATATAATTGCTCTTTAATATTAGAACTAAGTAATATTTTCTAAATTGTATGTATTGGCAGGAACATCTCAGGAGTTTTCAGTGAGGACTTTCCGGATCAACCACCTTTCCTTTACAACTTCACAGGAGATACAGGAAGCACTACACTAATCCCAAGCACAGGAACAAGGGTGCTAATGTTTGACTATAATGAGGTTGTTGAACTTGTGTGGCAAGGAACCAGTGTTCTCACTGCAGAGAATCATGCCATGCACCTTCATGGTTTTAGCTTCTTTGTTGTGGGTGTGGGGACAGGAAATTTCAACAACGTGACAGACCCAAAATCTTATAATTTAATTGATCCACCAGAAGTTAATACCATTGGTCTTCCTAAGAATGGATGGCTTGCCATGAGATTTGTTGCAGATAATCCAGGTAATTTTTTCACACATGCGTGCACGTACTCAGGGATGGTGAAATTAGCATTTACTTGATCAAACAACAATTGATGAAATAACACAATTAATTTGCTTTTGCAGGTGTTTGGTACATGCACTGTCATCTTGAGAGGCACACTAGCTGGGGTATGGATACTGTGCTCATAGTAAGAGATGGAGTTACCATGCAAACTAGTATGATTCCACCTCCTAAATACATGCCACCTTGTTCTTAATGAAGACCAATTAATTGAATGAAGGTAAAATACAGACCAGAGAAACAAACCACGATGTTTAACTTTAAGCTCATTTAAAGTTTAGCCAAACTTTGGAGAAATGTGTGTTTGTCAATGATGTCGAAGTTTTCTTCTTTTTTTTTCTTTTCCACTGTGCTACTGTGTCTAGTGAAGTATGTAAAATCATTACGGTTTTCTAATAATTACATTGTATAAAAAACATCAAAACTAGATCTTATAATTATATGTTTTAATATTAATTGTGATTTTCTACTCTATTGGAATAATACATACCCAGTAAGTATTTCACCATTGGTCCATTTTTGTTCCAACAAGAGAAAAATAGATTAGTTTATGATTCAGCAAATCATCTTACACAATTGACATAGAACTACATGCTAAAATAACATAACGGATGTTCTAAGAGACATACCAATTCAGAATTCAGAAGCCAACAATTTTTCACACTAACTTAAATTGACCACCTTGTCTAGTTACGACTTAAAGAAACCAAAAATAATTAGCATAGCATACTTTGGTAGTGGCACAGAACTTCAACAAGAACTTTCCCCCCATTAATTTAATGTAGCACGGCGATGAGCCAATTCATCCACAAATTCTGCAGTATTTTTATCAGAATTTCCTCCCTCATCAACATTACTCTTGGCCAGATTTTTCCATTTGATGCAATTTTTCTTTATTTCATTTCTTGTTTCAGTCTCCAATATTTGCTTTATGCAATGTGTGATCGTTTCTCTTCTAACTATATCTTTCTCATCAGCAACAGCTTTGACTCCAATTTTCCACACATCCTTTATAAGTTTTGCATTTGTGATCTGGTCTGTCCACAGTGGCATTGCAATCACTGGAACTCCTAAGCTCAAAGCTTCCAGTGTGGAGTTCCAACCACAGTGTGTGAAGAAACACCCCAAAGCTTCATGTGTTAAGACTTGTAGTTGGGGACACCATGTGACTATTAAACCCTTCTCTGAGGTGTCAAGAAACTCCTTTGGAAGCTTTCCTTGCTCAGAATCTCTAATCACCCATATGAAATAACTTCCACCATCTCTTAAACCCCATGCTAGCTCCTCAGTTTGCTCCTCACTGAGCCCTGCCATGCTCCCAAAAGAGACATACACAACTGACCCTTTAGGTTTATCATCAAGCCATTTGATGCAAGCTTCTGACTTCGGAATATACATGTCAACACCATAGTCCTTGTCATCTTGGACTCTTTTATCCAAGTACATAGATGGCAAGGTTGGTCCTATTGGCTTTAATGGCCAAATCTTCACCAGCCAATCCACAACCTAAAATGAATTTCATTTCAAAGTCTAATCCTCAATATTAGCCAACACAATAATTAGGATAAAATGTGTTCTAGATCTCTCAATTCTCGATCAAAATTAGCCTTGATTCATATGCTTCTAAAACAAATATTTTGGCCCTCATAATTTGGTAGATTTTGTATCTCTTTCCAAAACTTTAGGTATTAAGAAGAGAGACAAAATTTACCAATTATAAAAAATATAGAGACCATAATCATGTTTTTAAAGTATAGAGTCTAGAACCAATTTTGATAAAAAATTGAAGAAACCTAAATCACATTTACCCAAATAACTACTCTGTCTGATTCATTCAAACAAATAAGAACAGAACAAAATTAATGAACAGAATTTTCAGCTAGTTAACTCACTTACCCCTTGCTCCAGTTCATAAAATGTGTTTGCAAGAACCCAATCTGCTTTATCAATATTGGCAAATTGATTCATAACTACAGCAAAATAACCTGGATAGGTTCCATATTTGTTCAAGAAGGATGGCAAGTCCACAGCTGCAAGTTTTGGCAACCCTGGCAACAAATATTCTGTCTGTGTAAGAGGCAGTTCCAGCCACTTCTTATAAGCATGGAAGTATATGTTGTTTGTTGTGCATGTCTGAGTGAAGAAAGTAGCACCAAGTAGCCCAAAGTCTTTTGCAACATCAAGAGCCCAAGGTAAGAAAGCATCATAGATTACACAATCCGGAGGGTGGCTTGATTCTGCAAGCTTCTGAAGAAGCTCAGCAAGAGTTTGTGATCCAACCCTGCAAAAGGTGTCAAGATAAACCTCAAGGCTCTCTGCTGCTTTAAGGCCTCCATCATCATAGCCATCTGAGATGCTCTCAACTTCTATGGAAGTGAAGTTTTTGTTGCTAATGGCCTTCCAATTTGACACAACAGCTATCAGTGTGATCTTCACTCCTCTCTGAACCAAACGCTTGGAAAACTGAAGCATAGGATTTATATGTCCTTGTGCAGGATAAGGTAGAACAAGACAGTGAGCTACATAGTTTTTCCTCTCCTCCATTTCTTACTCCAAGGTTATGTTCAACCTCACCACACACCTTGTTCATTGCTATCTGCTTCAAATACATAAACAGTGAGAAAGAGACAAAATGTGATGTAATAAATGATACAACCAATTATATTATATTTTAGTCGGAACGGTTAATTTCTTTCGATGTACTAAAGAATACTAAAGGTGGAAATTTTCAGAAATTATATAATTTTAAAATTGATTTTGTGCAGGTAGGGTCGGTCCTACTCGGCATCGATACAAATCTAACGACATATCAACTAAACTAATTAATGATTCAATATTTATTAATATGCTTTTTGATAGGTCTATTAACGATAAATGACCCACAATAATTATATAAATAAATACAAATTTTAAAAAATCAGGTATACAATCATTTGATACTAAATATTGAAGGTTTGGGTTTTTTTTTGCAGGTACTATTCAATTTTGGAATTCAAGAATGAAAGAACGAGGATAGCAGGAATTCGTGCGAGAGGAATGAGTAAGTTGCAGATCGACCAACCGAAGAGTGTTATCTTGATTCTAATCCCATTCAAGAACAAATTTATTTATGCAAAAAATTATTTATCTTGTATATTGTAATATGGTGAAAAACGGTTAACATCAGTAATAAAAACTATGTTTAATTTTTAACTTTATTTTCTTATTTTTCAATTAGAAATCAAGTGAATATTTTGTCAAGTTAGACCCAGAAAACAGAAAAAATTATTTTTGATTAATAATAAAATATTAAATTAAAGTATAAATCAAATTGTTTAGTGAAAATAATTATAAAGAGCTGTTAGAAGGTGGTATAAGTTTAAACGATCACTTTTCCGGAAAATAATACGTGAAGAGCACATCTTCCATAAATAACTAGTAATGTTCATCATTTAACATATAATTAAAATGAAAATATGAAGAAAACTTTCTTACGTAAGATCTGAAAATGATGTTTAAAGCTCGAAGGAAATAATAATATTAACATAACACCAGTTACTAATAATCGTTGACAGATTATAGTTTAATATTTTTGAACATGCACCAACTTGGAATAGAAAATTACTTAATCTAAAAGTTTTATAATTTTAATGAACATAAAATGTTTCAAAAAAAATATTTTAATTTTTGTGGTTTAATTATTTTTTAGTCCTTATATTTAGAGTAAATATTTACTTTATTATAATAATTTTTTTAAATATTAATTTGGCCTCAATGTTTATTAAAAAAGTATAAAATTTATGTTAAATTGGTACAAACTACAGATGATGATGTGGCGAGTGAGAGTGACAATGATATGGACATATGTCTCCACATGAGAGCCTCAATCCAAACTCTCTTATCTATTCTCTCTCCCAACTCTAACCATCTTTGTAATCCTTTTCTCTCCCCTCTCTCCTAACCCAAATCATTTTTTCTCCACCGGTCACTTTCACAACAATGACTTCTTCTTCATCATTTATCATATCATGGATCTATGCCAAAAACCTTAAACCTTAAAGCATAAACTCTAAACCCTAAAAAATTAATATTAAGAAGTGGACTTTGTGCTAAACTCAACCTTACAAAACTGGCTTATAAGGTGAGGTTTTCACCAACTTATATATTATGAAATGTCCTTATCTCTAGTTGATGTAGGATCTCCAACACCCCTCCTCATGCCAAGACCCTCCAATTTGTGCATGAGAATATATATTTATGGGTGATCTGATAATGGCTTAATAGTGGGTGGCCCGATAAACCCAACAAATTCTCGCTAGGATGGACTCTAATACCATATTAAGAAATAGACTTTAAGCGTAACTCAACCTTACAAAACCAACTTATAAGGTGAGGTTTCCACCCACTTATATATTATGAAATGTCCTTATCTCTAGTCAACGTGGGATCTCCAACACACATCCCTCACGTCAAGACCCTCCAATTCGTGCGTGAGACTACATATTTATGGATGGTTTGCTAGCGGCCCAAGCGAGTGACCTGATAAGTCCAACAAACTCTCACTAGGATAGGTTCTAAATGACTTTGATACCATATTATAAAGAAAAAAGAGGAATAAAAGAGGAAAAAGAAGACAAAGAATATTAAAAGGAATATCTTCTATTTTTCTATTGAAATCAAAGTAGAGGAAATAAAGACACTTGTACAAATAGAAACAACTAAGAATTAGAAAAAAAAATCAAAATTGATATTAGCTTCCTTCTAGAAATCTTGTATCCATATTCTTTGATAGACAGTCAGGCCCATTCTCGCTTCGACAACAAATGGGCCACCATAGCCCGCTTGCTCTAAGGCAAAATCGACAATGCAATCAAGAACCAATAGAACTCCATGTTGAAGCCCAAGTGTGCCTCAACCATGATAGACAATCACCATCCACCGCTTAAGAGGTCCATAAGTGTCGGCGTGACCATCCCCGTCTCCATCGGCCTCTACATCAACCCTCCCACAGATGTCTTTCGTCCCGTGCCTAGGATCATCGCGGTTCTACCTCCTGTAGAAACTACTTCTTCCTCCTCCAATGACCCTCTAACTTCCCTTTCACTGTCTCTCCCTGGTGTGGACTCTTTCGAGGTCTCCAATCGCGTAACCGAGCCAACCCATCCCCTACCCCTCCAAAACCCTCAAATACCATGCTTTTGCTACCAATGATGGCTACTCCAATGGCAGTGGTGCCTAGGGGTGGCAATGCAGGCTGACCCACCCCACATAGACCCGTCCCACGTTTGGCCCACAAAATGCGAGACGAATTGGCACGCCTCGCGCAAGGAGTGTGGGCTCAGTTCACTAGCTCATCCTGCATAAGAGATAACCCGCGACCAGTCTGCATAAGAAAAATATATTTTTTTTCAAAAATTAAAATTTCATTAATTATAAAAAAAACTTATTTCTATTGTTGAAAAATTAAAATTTTATCTATGTTTCAATTTATTTAATTAAGATAAAAGTATGAATTCAATTATGAGGGTTGTTAGAAGGTTTGATTAAAAATAATTAAAGTTTTGTTTTGTATTTATTTTTCCTATATATGTATATAAATGTATAAAAGGATCTTATCAAAGTTTTGCTACAAAAATATTTTAATAAACATGACTAATTTTTTAACTATCTTATTGAAATCTTTCTTTATATTATTTTTTTATTAACAAATTTTAAATATAAGACTTTACTTAAAACTAAATCCACTGTCACTTTTAATATTAACTCCTTTAAATGATTAAAAGAAAACATTCCTTTCTTAGTATATTAAATTCAATTTTTTAAAATAAAACAAAAATAAAGGTCATATTGCAATAATGGGTGCAAAAAAATAAAATAATTATTTTTTTATTTATGCGGGCCAACGGGCTAACTTACCCTGCCCTACTGTTGGCCCACGCGGGCTGTGAGTTATGCAAGACAGGCCTAACCGGGTCAGCAGACTAGATTAGTGAGCCTGCCCCGCACTTTTTGGTAACGGGCTGCCGGTCGTCCCGCATGGCTCACCCTACATTGCCATCCCTAGTAATGCCATAGTTGAAGCCACTGGAGTTGGGGGCTTTCAGTCTAAGTGCAGATACCAATAGCGAGAGGTGATGTGAGTTGATTAAGAGATAAAGCATTAATAGAAACTTTCAAGAATTTGGATCAAGATTCTACAAGCAATTCAAGAACACAAATAAAGAAACCCATGGGAAACCCATTTCAAGAACATGAACCGAATAGAACATCAACAAGTAATTCCAACCGATTAAAACAAGAAATAATGAAAAACTATTAATTAGAAACATTCAATAGCAACATTTGACCAATTGAAAATCAAGAAAAAGAAACAAAACATGTTTTAGAGTTTTTGATATAGAATGGGTATGGTAGAAGAAAATGAAGAGTTGAAGAAACTTATGTGGTTGAAGACAATGTGAGTGATCACGCCACTTGGATGGTGGAAGGCTCAAAGACGAGTGAGAGTGTCGCCACTTGAGGATTCCCAAGACCCACAACATGAGACAAAGATAAGGAGAACAAGTCTCACAAAGAAACCACTCAAATTCTAGAGAGTAACCTCACTTTCAATTTCAATATTCAACTTTCAACTTATGTTTACAAAAGCAAGGATCCTCTTTATATAGGCATAGAGGACTGGTCATGAAAAGGTAAAAATACATGAAGAGTCACATGTAAATGAAAAGGTAAGGCATATGAAAAGAGAAGGTAAATGCCACCCCTTTTCAAGTCACTTCCTTATTCTAGAAAAGTGACTTTTCCTATTTTTTCCCTTTTAATGTTCTATCTTGAAACTATTCTAAAAATATTACAAAAGATATTAATTGGGCTTGGGTCTCATCTTTTGAGAAGACTAATAAGAAGAACTTTAAATGCTTTGGGCCTTGTCCATTTCTTCTATTGATGAAGTCCTTATTTCCTTGTTGAGATGACCCTTCAAGTATAGCATCCTTGGTCATCTTTATGTATTTTTGGGTTACATCATGCTCCCCAAGTTGGAGAGAATTCGTCCTCGAATTTAGAATCCCTGCAAATAACATAGTGAGTTTGTACACAGAGAAGATATTTCTATGATTAGGATGTGCAACAAACTTATGTGCATGAAGCTTGGATATTTCAAATGGAATAATTCTAGATACATGCCATGATTGTAAAGGATGTTTCTAGAAGAAATAATTTTTTTTTTGTGAAAATCCTCTTAAAAGTGGGAAACTTTTAGGAGGTATGTCAATAACATCCCTAAACTTTCTTAATGAAGATGTCAAGTATTTAGAATTATGGAGAAATGAAAAAGAGAGGGAAGAAGTATACCTAAGCGGTTTAGTGAACAAAGTGAGACCCACATGACTTTCCTCTTCTTTTTCATTTTTGTTTTTATCTTTTGTTGTAATGAGGGCTTGATTTATCGCATTGAACATTGTGGTTTTTTTATGTGGACAATTTGCAGCGATGTGCCCAAAACTTAAACATTTAAAACATTTGATTTTTGAAGTTTTGGTGGGTGACTTAGGGGTAGAAGGATTTTGTGTAGAAACTTTTTGGGGAGAAATGGTTTCTTTGGAAAAATTTGAAGGAGAAATTTGAGTAG
>Ga0123342_1010189_pt1 | contig 10872 bp, 4 predicted proteins | sample Turbeawhitnodule_FD_89960 | JGI IMG/M metagenome (GOLD analysis project Ga0123342, IMG submission 89960) | Root nodule microbial communities of legume samples collected from Mexico - Turtle bean Mexico white nodule | ecosystem: Host-associated > Plants > Roots > Nodule | place: Mexico: Nepantla... | reverse complement strand
CAGCGGCGCCGTATCGTTTCTTTGCAGGTTCTTGAGATAGATCCAGAGGAGGAACGGAGGTGGGAAGCGGCGCGCACGTCGATCCTTTGACGAGGCATTCTCCAGCGCTCCGGTCAACAGGCAAGATCAAAAATCAATTATTCAAGCAAGCAAAATCAATTTTGAATTGTTTTTCAATGGATAATCGATGTTGACACTAGAAGAATCAATTTTGAATTGGTTTTGATAACCGATGTTCACGTTTCCAAAATTGATTTTGAACATGTTTTTATGGGATAATCAATTATGCCTTACCCATAATCGATTATGGATAATTTTTTTTTTTGAAGTAAATCCATTTTTTGAATTTCACTTTAATACATTATAATTTATTGTATTAATATTTATTTTACGAACATTTTTTAAAATAAAATTTCTGAAGATCATAAACATGTTTCTAAAATTTTATATCATTTGTATTTTTTTGAAGTTAGCTTTAACATAATACTATAATGTTTCAATCATGGGAAATAATGTTTAATTAAAAACAATTATAATCTACAAATAATTTAATCAAAATAATTTTTCAACAATTTTTAAATACAAAGATAAATTTGTAAATTTACATTTTCAATCACACTCATGATATCATTCACCAACTTTTATAAACTTTCTCTACACTTTTTATTTTATTTATCCTAATCCAAACAAACTTATTTTTTTCACATTTTTTCTTCAAATCATTTCAAATTCATTTGTAACTTATTTTTTTCACATTTTTTCTTCAAATCATTTCAAATTCATTTGTATTTGTAGGCAACTCTTTGAGCATTATTGGGACTTTCGCCCAATTTTTTATATCCAACTTACAAAACAAAAGAGGATTTTATCTGCATACTCTATCTTTCCCAATTATTGCCATCAAGAATGGGTAGACTTTTAGATGTGATCTTCTTACTAAACGCCTCACAAAAGAAAGACTATGAAAAAATGTATTTATCATGATAAATCATTCAATAATGCATATGCAGCACAGATATAACTCTATCTCATACAGAATTGTAGTTAAAAGAGTTAATTAATAGTTAGCTAATTATGCTTATAAATTAAAATTTTAAGTGACTAACACCATCTTTTTTCTCCTGCTGCTAGGTACCTTCAGAGTCTTTATTGGGCTAATATCCTTTGACAAACTAGTATAAATTCAAATATTTTTTGTTCTGATCTGCAAACCTTCCATGGCCCATTTTTATTTTCTTTGATTATTTTCCTTTTAGGGATTTATTCAATTGGGAGAAACAGGTTTCTGAAAATATCTTTAGACTTTATTTGTCCCTTCAAATCCTTTCTTAGGCTCTCTTATCTCTCTTTTCACTAGTCAATGTCCTTGAAATATGCTTGTACAGTGTAATAATGCATTCATGCAATAGAAATCAAAAAGTTTGGAGTTCTCTATCTCTGTTTGAGAAATAGAAAAAGGTTATAGGGTGGAAATTTATATTAATTATTATTAAAAAAAATGGTAGAAATTGATTAATTGTATTTTTAACATTTTTTATTATATGTTACAAGGTCCATCAATTATATTAAAAACTATTTGTATGGTTATTTTCTTATTGGATTCCTTGTTATTTGATGAAAGGGATATATTTCAATAGAAATCACCCAAAAAAAATTATGATGAAAAGTATCATCAAATCACCCTAAAATCCCAGTCAACGTTACTATAATTATGACGAAAATTATGATTTAAAATCGTAATTAAATCATTTAAAAATAAAATGTAAATTTATTTAACTCAATCCAACTAAGTTATATTTTTGTTGAATTAGGTTATTAGATTAAGTTGAATTTAGTTTTAGGAAATTGGATTGGATAACATTTTTATCAATTTTAAATTGGATAAAACCCAAGACAATTTAACTATATAATAAAAATATCATTTATATAGTAATTTTTAGTATAAAGGAAAAATTGTATGTTTTGTCTTTTAAATATTTTTATGTATATATTATACTTATTTTTTTGCCTTATAAATATAAAGAAACAATGAAATATTTATTTTAAGATAACTTTTTTCTTTAGAAATTATAACTTTTTAAATTATAAATTTTGATGAGACAACTCAATTTAATCAAATTGAGTTGAATTTGGTAGTTAAGTTAAAAAAAAATCCAACTCAATTAAATTTAATTTGATTGAGAAAAAAAAATTAAGTCGGATTTAGCTCTCATAATTTACACATTAGAAACAATATTAGTAGGAACTTACATTTTGCACCCATATTTTCAAGTTGCAATCCTAAATAATTTGAAATTCCAATTTTACCTTTATAAAATTTCTATTTTATAATATAAAATATGTATTTTAGAATGTTCAGTCAATAATATAAATTTATATTTTAGAATGTTCAGAGTCAATAATATAAATTTATATTTTGAATTGTACATTCTAAAATACAAATTTTATAATTTTTTTATCAAATTTACTTTTAAAAAATAAATATATTTTTATATCTAACCATGCATTCTAGAATGTATTATTCTAGAATATATTATATATAATATAATCTGTAATAAAAAATATGTATTCTGAATCAAAAATCTGTAATATAAACTATATATTGCAGATTATATATTTTTAAAAGTATATTTTATATTCAGAATTATATACATTTCGAAATATAAAATTTTAATTTTTAATGTTCTTGAATGTACAGAAGGTTACTGGAATGCACATTCCAGAACTAAATGCCTACAACTAATAATTTATTTTCCAAAGAATAAAATTAAAATTTTAAATTTTATTGGGATACAGCTTGAAAATATGAATGTGCAGAATAACACCTAGCCTTATCCTAATTTTCACTTTTACATAATTACAACCAAATTTATGATTGGCCCAATATGAAAGATAGAAGAAAGTAAAAGGATACATACAGCCCAATATCAGTCCAATTTACGCGACACAAAAGAATCAAAGAGCATTTTATCTACACCCAGTTTTTACTCTTCACACGCTACTTTTTTTTTTTCTTCTTTCAAAAGTAGTGCTTTTGCCACTATTTCATTCCTTCACCCTCCCTTATCTTTCACATTTTCATTGTTCCCCTCCCTTCTTATCCTACCATTTCATGCTGAGTGTTGGTGTTGAATATAAGAGAAAAAATTATATCATATAAATGTGATTAAATTAGCACATTGTTTAAACAAGTTTATATTTAAATGTAATAAAAAAACTTAAAATATATAAAGACAAGTGACATGTTATTTTATTTCTTCTTGAAAGGCATGTGAAACACGCAACCATAGATATCATAGCACAAAACCATTAAAATTGTACACGTAACTTCCTCAGACATGTGGTGGACCTGTTACTCCGGCACATAGATATCAATCATATCATACACAAAACCATTAAAATTGCAAGTGATTGTGGTGCAAGTTGGAATGCATTTAATAGGGAACAGTTTTTACAAAATTACAAAAATAAGAAAGAGTACCTAGACAAAATAAATAGTGTAACTCTGTGATACATATATGATCTTTGTTGAAGTTTTGGATAGTGTATTGGTGAAAGAAAACTGAGGTTGTCCTTCAGTTGTTCAGCAAATTACGTGCAAGTAACCTAAAAATCTAAGGAATTAAGGAAGTATACTATTGTGGTTGTTTGATTATGCCTTCGTTCCATCCGTGTCGGCAACGCAATTCTGCAATATTGTCCCGCCGCAGTTGTCAGTGCTGGTGGATGTGTTATACATGGAAATACAATGTATCAACCCAACAAGCTCCTCCCTTTTGTTTATATCTATCTCTCTACAAACATGTTTAAACCTATCTTTGGATTGAGAAATGGTAAAAATTTTCTTTGCAATGATGAAAAGAAAAAAAAATGAAAAAGTTGAATTGTACAAATTAAGAGGAAGTAAAAAAAAATATTAGAAAGTAAATTTTTAATTTAATTAAATTTTATATAATAAAATTATTTGAAATTTTTATAGATATATAATATAGATGATCCAAAAATAGTTATGAGATAAATTTTAAATTTAATTAAAAAAACATAAATATTTAACTTTGAACAAATTAATACATTGACTATTTTTTTTGAAATATAAATTTTCTCCCTCCATCATTTGAAAAGATGATACATTAAATTTAAAGAGACGACTATTGTTTTTGACTACTGTAACTTCAACGAGATTGACTAAGTAATAGTTGTTGTGTGAGGAAAGTGTAACTAGAATGAGAAACAAAGAGTTGAATACATTAAGCATGGCACCAAAGGGAACCGACCATTTAAAACCTAAACCAATCAAACCCAAACCATGTTCCATGTAATCCTGTGCTGAATTGGTACTGCCTTACATCACCTCTGTCTCTCTGTCTCTTGCCTTTCGGTTATTCTTCAATCACTTTGTCATTCTTTTACTGTTCATGCAGTATGTACGAAGTTAAAAATATCATTAAAAAACAATTTAGAACACAAACATTGATTTTGCATCTCAACTGAACTGAGGCATTCATTATCACATTACAGTGTGTAAGAAAGTTGGAGTCATCTAATTAGTTCACACTAGCACAAGTCAAATTGTTTTCTTTTGTAAATTGTTTTTTAGTAACATTTATGTAAATTTTGAGTTTAAATAAGTAAATACATTAATTAACCCTGAAAATAATTTTATTATTATTGACTTCACAGTAATATAACGTATAATTTAAAAATAGGATGTAATGCTATCAAAATTAATATATTAACCTTATTAATTTAAAAATAATAAAATAATTGTTATAATCAAATTAACATATTTATTAACGTTGAACACAAGTAATACTAACAAATGTTAATAATACAAAAAGTTTATTTAATCCTGCTTTTATGAATTAAATCAGTATAAAAGTAATGGTTTATTTTATTTAAATTTGAAAATGTTAATTTTGTTTTAAATATATTCAGTTTTGGTAAGATTTTTTTAATAGGTCTAATTTGAATTAAAATTAGTAGTATACACGTAATAACAAGAACTAATAAGCCTTAATTTAAGTTATAAAATGTTAGTATTTGTTATAAAATAAAATAATATATAATTTAAGTTTTAAAATAACAACATATTCATATTAACAATAATTTATATTTAAAAAAAATATATATAAAAAATATATTCTTAAAAACAATATTACTGCAAGAAAATAAATCATTAAATAACAATCAAATTTTAAAAAAAATTAGTTAAATTAGATATTAATTTATAAACTAAAAAATTATTCATATCTAAAGTGATTTTTATTATTAATAAAAATTATAAAATAATTTTTAAATTGTTATCTAAATTAACTACCTTAATTAAATATAAATTTAAAATTATTTTGTAAATATTTATTAATAATTTCTAATTTAATTAAATAGGAAATAATTATTTTAGTATCTAAGGTGAGTTTTTATTTAATGATTTTTTTTTTTACATTTCATAATAATGAAATCTTGGCTAACTATTTAGTTTTATTTTTCAAAGTTTTTAATTAATATCTTATATTTACTTTTAGTTGGTGCTAATCTTAAAAAAAAACAGATAAAAAAATTAATTACAACTTTTCAAATAACTAACTAAAGAATACATTGTTCATTTCATAGCTTCTTAATGAACATAATTGAGTGGCATTTTAATGAATTTTTTCTTACATTTTTCACCTAACACCTTAATTTAGGAGAAATAGTGATAAGTTTGTAAATCTCTATTTTCGATCCCTACACTTTTTAATTACTCTAATTAAACCTTCAGCCACTATGAGTAAAAGAAAGGGTGTTAGAGGATTTTCTTGTCTCAACTCCTTTCTTGGTTTGAACTCCTTAGTAGGGCTTTCATTTACTAACACGAACATTAACGAGGACTCAAGACAAACTCTTATCCAACCAATTCACTTTTCATAGAAACCTAGCCTATCCAACATGTAATAGAGAAACTCCCAGACAACTGAGTCATACGTCTTCTCGTAATCAACCTTGAAGAAGACACAACTGCTCTTTCTCCTTTTAACTTCTTCCAGAACTTTATTAGCTACTAGAACACTATCCAAAATCTCTATGTCCTTCAAGAGCGCAGACTGTCGAGCATCTATTATGTCATGTAACACTTTGTTCATCCTCAGAGACAAAATTTTTGCCACAATTTTATATAAACTTCCAACCAGAGAGATAGGTATGAAATCATTCAAATGTTGCGGATTATCGACTTTAGGAATTAAAGAAATAAAAGAGGCATTTGTCCCCTTCGACCACCTTCCATCATCCTCAAAATTATGTACTACTTTTATAATGTCATCCTTAATCTCATACCAACAATCCTCATTTCCATATTCAACGGGTATATGTTTTTTGTCTCATTCTCATCTCTATCGGAAACGAATATACTTATATCTATCACCTTATTGTTTCAAATATTAATTAAATAAGTTTTTCATATATAAAAAATAAAAATCACTAGAAAAGAGATATTATCAAGTATTCAATATTTACACATTTCCTTTTCTCCAATGTATGTTAAATAGTTATTTAAAAAAAATATAAATAATTAAATATATAACCTAAAAATAAGATACAAAACTAAGAATGAAAAAAAAAGAAAAATTAATATAAATATTTTAAATTACATAATGAATTAAAAATATTTTAATAATTTAAAAAAAATAATAGATATTAAAATATGAACGAGAAAAGATATATAGATGTTATACCAAATTTTAAAAAAACTATTATCTATATGAATGCCGAAATTTCCTACTAAAGTTGGGAGCCAATACCCACCTAAATAGATTCATTTGCTATCCACTGATCACAAGAAGATAGGTTAGCGCATCCAAATTTGTTCTACTATTATGGAAAAGAAGCTAATAAGTAGTATCTTTTTTATAAAATTTGAAAATATGACAGGTTAGCGATTTTTTATATCTTAATTTTATTATATTTAGAAAATAATTTTAAATTTTAAAGATTGACTGAAAAATGCTCAATAAATTAAATTTATAAGGATAGAGTTTAAATTATCCTTATATTATTTTTCTTAATGATGACTTCTTTGACAATTATTGATGAATAGATTGTTATTAAAAGAATTTACAATCTAATTATTAAGAGATTAATAATTAGTTTGATTCCAACAATCTTGATATTTCCTTTTCTCTACTTGCTTCTCATAATACAACTTTATAACTTTAATATAATTGACTTTCAAATATTATTATATAATGTGAATCTTTATAATTATTACTGTTGCACAATTTGAATAGAGTTTATTATAATAAACCATATCACACAATTCCTATGGGTACAACAAATATCCCCTTATCACTATTTTTACAACATCCATCGGGTAATTTAATAAAATAAATAAATTATAAATAGAAAGATAAAATTAATATTGATATAATAATATTTTAAAGTATAAAAAATAATAAATGTTAGTGAGGATTTGATTTCTGATAATATGCATCAAAGGTGAAACTCGATTACACATATTTAATGTATATCACTAAATACACTAACAATGAAATGACATGAAATTTTAAACAAAAAAGGGAAAAAAAATCTCTATCGTGTGTTAATGTTGGTTACAACTCATATTTTATAATTTCAATTCAAATATATGTGCAATTTTTTATTCATATAAAAAAATCATTTAATTTGGAATATCTTTTGATTAATTAAATCTATTTTAACTTTAATTATTGATTGGTCATTAAAATGTAAAACTTAAAGAGAAATCTTAAAACTAGTTTTGTAAGGGCGAGATAGATGTTTTTTAGTTTTGATCTATTCTAAGTCTTGTTTTAGGATGTTTTCTTTTTCTGATTGATGCTTGGATCTGTGACTTGTATGATGATGATTTTTTAACCTCTTATGTGTGCGTTTTTTGCTAGTATGGTGATCTTGTATGTTTAGCATGTACCTTTATGAAGGGAGGAAGAGATTAAAGTGTTGTTTTGTATAAGAGTTAGATCACCCTTAAATGGTTCACTTTATTTATTAATTCTTTTTGCTGATAAAAAAAAAGGACGAGATAGATTACTTCAAGAATAAACTTTGTAGAACGACCATTTGAATTGAGTGTAGGAGTAGATTGGCTATAAGTATTTTTTAAAGACGGATGCTATGGTGCACAACACAATCAAATTATTTATTGTGATAATTAAAACATGTTACTAAAATAATAATTAGAGATAAAAAAATTAATTATTTTTAAAGATAAAATATAATTAGTTGTTATATTAACTAAATTATATACTATTTATTTTAGAAACTAAAAAAAATTATTGGTATCTAAATTAGTTTTTATTATTAATAAATAGTTTATCAATTATTAACTATCAAGGTTTTAGCTACAAACCTTAAAATCTAAATAATTGGTAACTAAAACATTCATAACTAATTAGAGACAATTTTAAAAATTATTTATCAATGATATAAATTAATTTAGATACCAATAATTTTTTTAGTTTCTAAAATAATATATAATTTAGTCAGTATAACAAATAATTATTTTTTGTCTATAAAATTGGTTTCTGTTTAATGATTTTATAGTAGTGTGTTATAACAATCAATATTTATTTTTTATTTATTTTACTTTTAAATCAATTTTTTATTTAAAGAAAAAAATTTACTTTATCTTTTTTTTCTTTATTTTGTAATTTCCTTCTCGATGAGAATATTATGTGTAAAACTCAAATCCTAAAAATTAATTTTAGAGAAAAAAAATTAATTACTATATTGACTAGATTATAAACTATTTTAAAGATTAAAAAAAAATTTATTAGTATTTAAAGTAGTTTCTAAATTTATAAACTAGTTTCTAAATTGAAATTTAATTAACTATTAAGATTTTAACTACAAACTACCTTATTTTAAAATTAGTATCTAAAACCTTAGTCGTTAATTAGATGTCAATTAGTCAATTAGATACTAATTTAGAAACTAGTTTATAAATTTAGAAATTACTTTAGATATTAATAATTTTTTAGTCTGTATAAAATAATCTATAATTTAGTCAATATATTAATTAATTTTTTTTTTAAATTGATTTTTATTTAATAATTTTCTTATATTATATTAGTATGAATTATATTATGAATTTCTTATTATGGTAAAGAAGGCTAGTAAATAGCATAAATAGAGAAAAAAGTGAAAACAATTCAACGACTAAAGAAAATGAAAAGAAAATATTTGAATAAGATTCTCCCTTATTCCCCATAACAAAATAACTATATATTACACCCTGCTCACACCTAAAACTTAGATATAGATTGATTGTTTTTTATTCCCTCACTTACTCCTCTTTCTCTCATTATGCACACCTACTACATCGTGATTATTATTAGTTATTATATTTTCAGATTCTTCTATGCGATTTTCCTCATCTATCCTTTGATAAGTGTTAACTATAATTGTCAAATTACTCGATTTAGGAACTTAAATGGCATGAATTGAATTAATTTTCGTAAAAGAGAATTATACCAACTTAGAAATGCAGAATGATTGATTTCAGAAAAGTTAATTGAAATTTTTTGACCAATGCTTAAATGATTTTCTCTAGTAGAAGGAGCAAGAGGCACTTCAGCAAAGATTAGTATAAGAAGTTTGATTGAGTGCATAAAATTGGCATTGAGCAAAATCAAGTTGGAGAGGACATCAAAATTGTATTTCACAATATTGAGAGGAGTTCAATAATGTCGAGTGAATATATTTTAGAAAATGATGCAATTAGAGTTCATAATATGTGAAGCAAACCAAAGTTGTGTTAAGCATATGGGAAACTTCAAAGTGGAGAAATGTCATTCGCTAAGCATAACTATAGAGAAGTTCAAACATAGAGGAAACCTTTAGATGAAGAATCTTAATTCGTTGAGCGAATAATTCACAAACTAAGTATAGGCCTTAAATTCGATATTAGTTGTTTATAAGTATAAATAGAAAGGAAAGAAACTAGTGGGGGAGGTGCTTCTTTTGAGGAACGGAAAATTAGTATATAATTGTAATGTCCTTAGCTACAAGATATTATGGTATTCATTGTATCATCCTTTTTGATGAGTAGCTAACTTTCAAAGTTATGAGATTGAATAAGATTGTAACTTTTTTCTAATTCCTTGTGTTACATATGCAAATACATTCAGTTCTTAATTGATATGGTTTTGTGCTTAATGTTTGACAATAGAGGAATCACTGTAATTGATCTTAGAACTAAAATGTTATTGGGAAATACTTTCCTTTTGTGAAATAAACCAAATAAACCAAAAACTTCGAGTGATAAAGAATAAGGTTGCTACTAGGGTAAATCTGGAAAGACGCGGGGTGGTGATTGAGAATCCCTTGTATTGTCTGTGTGGGATGGTGGAAGAGTCGTCCAGTCATCTGTTTTCCGTCTGCGATTTCGCTTGGCGTGTTTGGTGTCTTTGTTTTAAGTGGCTATGCGTATCCTTCGTTATTCATAAGGATCCTTTGGCAAACTTTCTACAGTTCAGGTTAAGTCAGGCTTCAGATTCGGTTAATGACGTTTGGGATGCAATTTGGGTTGGAGTTGTGAGTGGTATTTGGAATCATAGGAATTGTGTGTCCTTCGATAGGGGGGTGGTAGATGCGCTCGAAGTATTTGCCTTAGTACAGGTAAAGGTTTGGTCGTGGATTTACGCAAAGTCTCATTGTGCTTCCTTCGGGTACTCTAATTGAGTTTTTGAACCCAGTGGATTGTATGAGGATGATAATTTAATGTTTCCATGTGGTTAGTTTGCTTGTTCCTTAGATAATCAAGTAGGCGTTTCGTGGTAGGAGTATGGTAAGGTGTTTTGCTCTTTATGTATAAGGGTTGAACCACCCCTGAAGTGGTTCCCATTTATTTATTTTTTATTG
>Ga0123342_1010188_pt1 | contig 10875 bp, 5 predicted proteins | sample Turbeawhitnodule_FD_89960 | JGI IMG/M metagenome (GOLD analysis project Ga0123342, IMG submission 89960) | Root nodule microbial communities of legume samples collected from Mexico - Turtle bean Mexico white nodule | ecosystem: Host-associated > Plants > Roots > Nodule | place: Mexico: Nepantla... | reverse complement strand
CTTCAAATGGAGAAATATTAGTAGTCTTGTGAACTACCCTATTGTATGCAAACTCAATATGGGGAAGGTACTCATCCCAAGATCTATGGCTACCCTTCATGACCGCCCTAAGCATAGTAGAAATAGATCTATTGACTACTTCCGTTTGACCATCCGTTTGAGGATGACAAGACGTTGAAAATTGGAGTTTAGTGTCAAGCTTTTCCCAAAGGGTTCTCCAAAAGTGATTTATAAACTTTGGATCTCTATCCGATATTATGCTTCTAGGTAGCCCATGAAGTCTTACCACTTCTCTAAACAAGAGTTTAGAAACATTTTCAGCATCATCCACCTTGTGGCATGGAATAAAATGTGCCATTTTACTAAAACGATCTACAACCACAAAATTGGAGTCAAAACCTCTTGCAATCCTAGGGAGTCCAAGAATAAAATCCATGCTATTATCTTCCCATGGAGCACTTGCAATAGGTAAAGGAGTATAGAGTCCATGAGGCATTGTTTTAGATTTAGCTTTTAAACATTATATGCATCTAAAACAATGCCTTTGGACATCTCGTCTCATATGAGGCCAAAAGAATTTTCCTTTTAAAAGATCAAGAGTCTTTTCAACTCCAAAGTGGCCCATGAGACCTCCTTCATGAGATTCCTTTACAAGGAGTTTTTTATGTGTCCCTTGAGGTATACAAAGTTTTCCTTCTTTAAAAAGATATCCTTCGGACACATAAAATCCTCCTTGTGCTCTATGTTCACATTTAGCAAAGATGGATGCAAAATCATAATCTTCTTTTTAAAGTTCTCTTATGTTGTCAAATCGAAGCATTTGGGCTCAAAGTTTTGAAAAGAGCTTATGTCTCCTTGAGAGAGCATCGACCACTATATTTGTACTACCCTTCTTGTATTTTATGACATAAGGAAATTGTTCAAGGAATTCCATCCATTTTGCATGGCGTTTGTTAAACTTATGTTGACCTTTCAAATATTTTAAAGAATCATGATCACTATGAATAACAAATTCCTTAGAAACTAGATAGTGTTCCCAAGTCTTTAAGGCCCTCACAACTGCATAGAGCTCTTTGTCATAGGTGGGATAATTGAGGGTGGCTCCATGAAGTTTTTCACTAAAATAAGCAATGGGATGTCCACCTTGCAACAATAAGACACTTATGCCTACTTCCGATGCATCACACTCTAGCTCAAAAGTTTTTGCAAAATTTGGTAAGGCTAGAATGGGTGCATTAGTGAGTTGAGCTTTTAGCCTCTTGAAGGCCTGTTCTTGCTTCTCGGTCCAACAAAATGGAGCGTCCTTCTTCACTAACTCATTGAGTGGTGAAGCTAAACTTGAGAAGTTAGGCACAAACCTTCTATAAAAGTTGGCTAGCCCATGGAAACTCCTAACATCTCCTACATTTTGTGGTATTGGCCATTCTTGGATGGCTTTGATTTTCTCTGGGTCAACATGTACTCCATTTTTTATCATGGATGATTTCATTAATAAATGAAACCCTGCCAAAGAAAATGCTCTACAAATTTCTTGGGCTTGGATGATTTCACTCCAGGTGGAACCCACCCGACAAATCTATCTTAAAAGTATCTCAACTATGAACAAATTCATTCTTCATGAAATCTATTCAAAGTAACGTGGAGAGCATATTATGAATAAAATGAAAAATCAAAATTATAAAGTCTGATAGCTCTTACGTTTTTTAACCAATCACATTGGCCGAGAGGTTCGACCGAAATGTTGTAAAGTATGTTAAGCACTTACATTTTCAATCACATTGGCCGAGAGGTTCGACCAAAAGGTTGTGAAGTATGTTGAGCACTTACATTTTCAGTCACATTGGCCGAGAGGTTCGACTAAAAGGTTGTGAAGTATGTTAAGCACTTACATTTTCAATCACATTGACTGAGAGGTTCGACCGAAAGGTTGTGAAGTACGCTAAGCATCTACACCTTCAATCACGTTAGTTGAGAAGGTATGACCGAAAGATTATCAATTTCTTTAAAACATTTATACTTTTTTAGATAAATTCATACCAAGAGGTATAGTTTAAGTCCTTTCATTCATAATCACAATCCTTTTAAAAACAATTATTTTAAGTAATGTGAAGAGAGTTTGACCGAAAGGTATGATAAAAAAGGGTTATTAATTTACTTAGCCAAAGCGTTTAAAGATTAAATTGATTGAATCGTTCACGGTAAAAATAAGAATGAATAATAAAAGCAAACAACAAAGCTGAAAAGTTTTATATTAAATAAGTTGTAGAGTAATACATTAGTGTAGCCATAACGACACTCAAAATGATTTGGAACCCGATAGCTAAGCAGGATCTACAACAAAAAATCGAGTTGATACTCATTCAATTCATGATGTTAATTTATGTTGCATCTTCATTCGGAATCTCATTGATAGGAATCAGTTCACCATTATAAAAGTTCTTTTTGACATCAAAGTTTCCTTCATCAACAGGAATTTTGTAAAAATACTTGGCTTGTTGAAGAGCTTTGTTAAAACCTAATTTATGTTGTTCAATGACAAAGCTTTCGAGTTCAGATAGGTTCCCCTTTAGTTGGTTTATTTCTTTTTCCATAAGTTGGATGGTGTTATTGTCAATCCCTTTTCTAGCAGACAATTCCAACAACTTTTCCTTCAAACTTTGACTTTCGTTTTGAATTTGCGCTTTTTTTTCATCACTCTTCAGCTTTTCAGCATTCAACTCAACAATCTTGTTTTCAAGATTCTCTTTTTCGGTCTCTCGCTAAATATTCAAAACGTTTATTTCTTTCACCTGAAGGGTTAAAGACTTAATCTTTTCATTTGCTTCAACAAGATCATTCTTCATTTTGTCAAACTCAGCAGAAGAAATACCATTTGCACTCTTTTCTTTCATCATTTTTCCAATAAGCAAGGTCCGACTTGAAAGATCGATAATAGAGTCAGCCAAAGATGGAGCATCGGATGCCTTGAGCATGTTGTACGAAGATTCATCAACAGTAGTCTGAATGAATTTTGAAAACTTAGTAGTAGCAGCAAAGATTGAATCTATAAGTGGTTGCGATGAACTTCCTTGAATATGGCAATGACGCCGAGAAGACGAATGAGATCTCCTACAGCTTCGATCTCTTTTCATGTTTATCTTTGAAGGACCAACAATATGATCATCATTTAAAGGCTCAACTGCCTCGAGCCGAGAGACAGGTTCAACAACTTCTATCTCCGTTGCATGATCAACAACTGGTTCAGGATGAGGAGTTAAATCACCTGCTTTGCTCATGAGTTTCGAGAAGTACGAACGAGCTTTCGAATTAGTGGCTGCCATTAAATCTGAAAATTAATAAAACATTTAGCAAAGTTAAAAATCTCTTGCTACGTAACAAAAGTTTGAATAAATACATACCAATGAAATCTTTTCGAGGCGTTTTGGAAGTGTATAACCGTAACAGAGCGCGAGTAGGAATCTGGTAAGAGAAGTGACCGAGAACTTCGATCACACGACGATCCTCGGCGTCCATTGAGTGGTATGACCAAGAGTTGAACTTCAAAGGTTGGTTAGTCCAACAAAAATGAAATTTTGGGGTATCACCATTAAAGAAATACTTCCTTCCATCTTCCTCTATCAAGATCTTGAAAAAACCCCTTTAAAGAGTAAAGGGCTTGAGAAAACAAATTCGAGGTTTACTAATTAAAGACAACCAGTTTGGTTGTTTACCAGGCCAAGAACTATAATAATACAAAAAAGATTTTGGACTGGGAGAAAGTGATAATAATTTACACAAGAAGTTAAAAGCTTGCATAGAAGCCCAACCATTAGGATGAAGTTGGGTAGGAGCAATGTTAAAAAAAATTTGTACACCCTTTTGAAAATCATTCAATGGAAATCGAATGTGAAGATCAGTAAAAAAACATGCATAAAATAAAAAAATTTGTTGTTATCATTCTCACGACCATGACAAACATTATCAACATTTCCAGCATGCCGAAATGAAATTATATCCTCAACAATATTAGAAGAATATATGTGGGTATTAGAAAGAAAATCACGAAGATCTTTAGAGGAACGGTACCGAGAGAAAAATTCTTGGACTTTAGGATTAACCCAGTTATAACCAGGATGAGGGTTTGTTTTTGGTGCAATCCTTTTGGCCCTGTTGACTACGACAGCGGCAGTGGCTTCATTTGAATCCTTCATACATGAAAGAGTAGCAGGTGAGGAGATGGAATCAGGATTTCGATCGGTCTGTATCACTCGTGCAGAAGATTCACCACCCACGCTCGAAAAACCCGTAAATTCATTAAAAACGGAAACAGAGCTCGAGATAGACATTATACCTTTCAAACCTTTCAGAAAATAACAAGATAAGATAACACCAAAAGCAACAAATAAAGTGAGATATTTATAATAGAATAAAACCCTAAGTTTGAAACGTCACAACATTTTAAACCATTAAAATACTTTGCATCTAACGGTTGGGTAAATTGTTCACATCAAGTCATTTGTTTCGATCAAGAAAAAACACGCAAAACGAGATTTTCTCTGACACATTTTTATTGAGTGTGTTTAAAATAATAAGTGGTGCAGAAAGACCCAAATAAATTATAAGCCCAATAAGAGAGCCTTATAAATAGAGGATCAACCCATGAGGTAAGTAAGAGTGAATTTTATCTGATGAATGCATAAACTATTTCTGACTTTGGCATCGGAGCGCCTTGCAGGTACACACACCCATCTGTGAGAGGAGAAGTCGAAAGCCCAACCTGGAGAGCAACATCTGTGAGAGGAGAAGCCGAAAGCCCAACCTGGAGAGCAACGTCTGTGAGAAAAGAAGCCGAGAGCCCAAACCCAAAAGCCCAATACGAGAGATCAACCCGTGAAGATTATGTCATCAGCTTAATTAAGAGTCATCGACTCTTTTATAAGAACAAAAACCATCATAAGAATCATTATAAAAAATCTATTTTACACTAGTAAATAAAATGAAAATAAAAAATAATAATTTATAAAAGTTTGTGAGTGATAGATGTGATTAAAATTTTAACTTTTTAATGGATAAAAAACAAAATTATAAATTTATTTTTATATTCAAAATAACTAAATAAAATATATAACTAAATGAATTCATAGTTAAAACATTATTTTTTATATTGTCTAATAACTGATTACGGAAAAAATATAAAATATGAAAGAAAATAAATATAGCTAGAACATTTGTTTTATAAATTTAAAAAAATTATAATAAATTTATATATGTGATGAATATGATTAATTAAAAAACTTAATCAATAAAAATATAAGATTAAAATTAATTAATAAAAATATAAGATTAAAACTAATTATTAGAAATATAAGATTAAAATTAATTAATAAAAATATAAGATTAAAATTAATTAATAAACATATAAGATTAAAAAAATAATTAATAAAAAATAAGATTAAAATTAATTAATAAAAAATAAGATTAAAATTAATTAATAATAATATAAGATTAAATTAATTAGCAAAACTATAAGATTAAAATTAATTAAAAATAAAAAATAAATTACTTATTTGTATATTAAACCTGCTCAAATTAAAATATTATTCATCAAATATCTTAATTAAAAAAAATATAAATTATTTAATCATAAAAAAAGTTATTAAAAATAAATTTTGATAAAAATAAATAATATGTAATTATTTATAATTATAAAGATTTATTAGAAATGTTATTTTTTATTAGATAACATTTTTTTTAATTAACCTTAATTTATTTAATATTTAATGTTTTATTTTTTAAATAGTATTTTATTTTTATTATATTATGTTATTTTATTATATTTAATTATATAATTGATTATATGCTATATATATAACTGATTATATGTTATAATATAAAGTATAATTAATTATGTTAATTATATAATTGATTATGTTAAAAGAAATTTGATAATTGATTTTTTGATGATTTTGATTAAAAAAAATTCCTGAAAGTTAAGGAAGGAACAGTGCATCAATTGAATCAAATAGAGTATTAATGTTATTTATATAAAAATTATTTCCAGGGATCATTGTTTTGTATATGCAAACTAATTAACCACAGATAAGGTTAAATAGGGTTACATGTTTTTCAAAACCTACAATCAAGTTCGGAAGTTATGTTATTAAAAGATGATTCATTTTAGGCTATGCACACAAAATATCAGACCAAACCTCACATAGTGCACCACTATGCCCGGCCCAGTCACAATCCACCAATAATATAATAATCACGTAAAGGGCCCAGTAAAAATACATAAAAGATCAACCTGCACACCAAAACCTTACACGTTCAAGAAAATTCGCTCAAAACAACCATTGGAAACAATAATTGAAACAGTAAAACTAATCTCCATTTGATCACCATGGACAGAGAATACATCCTTAAAATTATCCTTAACTTAACTTTGCTCAAGCATATGGAGCAAGATACCCAACACACACCTTTTCTTATCTACTATACATATGTAATAACGGTTTCTCACGAAACAAGAAAAATATGAAGCATCAGGCCGCAGCAGCCTTCCGGGTCCTCTTGGAAGGAGACCTAATGGATCTGGGCTGTTTAGGCTTCGCAGGAGTTGATACCTTCTTACTCTTCTTCGCCCCAACCTTCTTCCCGCCCTTTTTAACCGCCTCGGTTGTCTTCTTGCTCTTCGGCGCAGAGGTCGTTGCGCTACTGTCACGTTTCGGACGTGATTCTTTTTTCTCAGCCTTCACCTTTGTCTCCACCTTATCTTTCTTTGTGGTTTCAGAAAGCTTGTAGGAGGCCTTGATCTTCACGAGATTTCCTCTAGTGGCTTGGTTTTTCAATTGCAGACCTAAAATCTTCTTAAAATTCGCCGGGAGCACCGCCTTGTGCTTCTCTTCCATGTACTTCGCTATGGCATATGGGCTCGATCCTCCCTTCTCATTCAGCGCCACCAAAGCCTCCTTAATCATCTATACAAAACAATACGAATTCAAAAAATCTAATTAAAAAACAAAATCAAGTGTATATTTAGGGATTAAATAACAAAAGATAAACGCAGGAATACCTGAAAATATGGAGGATGTGAAGCAGATTTTGCCTGTTTCGTCTTCTTCTCTTTAGGAGCCTTAGGTTTTTTCTCCTTGGCCGCCTTCACCTTCTCCAGTGACTTTTCCAGAACGGGAGCAGGAGCTTCTTCGTTAACGGCAGACATCTCCGATGAATATTCAGATAGTGAATTGGAAAGAGTTAACTAACACGGTTTTAGATTTTTATGATGACGACGGGAACGTTTTATAAATAGCGAAGGGGACAATATCTTCTGGATATATATTGCATGCTATTGGTGGAGAGAGTGGTATGAGGATTGCCAGCGTGGCGGAGAGATATCTAGAACATACACGTGGCGTATATTTAGAGCGTTGTTTGAAGACGTGAAAAAGAGGATGATTGGAATGCCAACAGTTTTTGTTATAGTAACTGAATTTTATTGCTGAAACCAAATGGAGAAGTAATGAAGGGTGTGTTTTCTGGTGGGTTTTGTTGCTCCATGTTCTTGCTCCTGCTTTGGTTATCACCCAATTGTTTTTGGCAGGGTTGATCACAAGGAAGAGTAGATTACAATGTGGGTGAAAATAGGTTAAATGATGGCCATTTAAGACCAAACTAAATCATTCAACATCCAACCCCATTTTTCAAAACCCTTTTTCCCATCCACTGTTTTTTACTCTAGATACTTGAAATTGTAAACAAACACTTTTAACTGGTTTTCAATAACTTGTAAGAGTATAAGTGCATATAAAAAAATCATTGAAAAACTACAAAAATTAAAAAAATAATCCCTTTTTTCTACTATTTATTTATTTATTTTAAATTTAATTCTTTTATTAATAAAAGATATAAAAACTCAACAATATTCAATCAAATTATTTTATTTTTATTTTTAAAAATGTAACCATAGGATAGGACTCTTTTTATAGATTAAATTTGATGATATTACTTTTATAAATTATATATAAAAATTAAAACTATCAATATTTGTTTTTTTTGTAGTGATTTTACTTCTAATTAGATGAAAAAATTGTTACATATTTAAAAATTAAAGACTTTATTAAACTTGTTGTTAATAGGAAGATCGAATAAAATAAAATAAGCAACGAAAAAGATAATTAAGGGAAAAAAAACTCAAAACACTCACATAAACTTGGATGGAAATAGATAAGAGAAAATTACACTTATCTTCCTAGATGCTAAATAATACTGACACTTTAATCTTAAAATATATACTTGATCTCCTGTTAAGTTTTTTAAATGAAAATCACAACCTTTTCATTTTTAAACATATTCATCTCCTTAATTTTTTTTTTAATAAAACGACAATCAACTCACTTATATGTTAAGGGTTGAAGCTGAAAATGATACTTGCATAACTTATTCTAGTTTTAAAAAAATAACACATTGACAAAAGTTTAAATAAAAATATTAAAACTAAAATTTTAAAATTAAAAATACAAAAAAATTTGAATTTAAATAGTTTTTCTGGAAAATTTAGCAAATTAATTATGACAATATCAAAAAAAATTATTGTGACTTAATTATAAACGTTCTTATAAAATTGAAAAATATATTTTTTAGAATATAAATTAAATTATGAATATAAACGTTATTTTTTATGTGAATTTGTGCTTTAAAACTATAAAAAAAATACAGAATTAATTAAATTTGAAGTCCATTTTCAATTGAATCTTATTTAAATTTTTAGAAATATTATTAATTATTCTTAGTAGAAAGAATATCCGTATTCATTCAATTGAGAAGAAAGCATATCTTGAAATATTTGAGATGAGTCTCCAAATTTAGAAGATAATTTATTTCTTGAGGGTCAAAAAAGAGGTTTACAAAATATTTTTTAACACTCGCCTTAATATGAACTATTTTTTATAAGAAATTCAAAAATATATTATCACGATTGAATTTGATTTTTTTTTCAAATTTATTGTTCTTACTTGAATTTTTTGTATATGTGCTTTTAAGTGTTTTGAGTTCATATTTGTATATTGCTTTGAATTTTATTAAATTTTCATTACATTCATTTTATGAAATTTTTTTATAATTGAGTAATTTTGATTATAATCATAAATATTTTGTCTATAATCATGTTTAGTTTTAATTTGTCATAAACCAAATTAGTTGAACTTAAAAAAGAATCATATAAATTATAACTCTTAGTATTTTTTTTATTTTCATTTTTTAGTTCTTAAATTACTACTAGATTATTATCATTTTTAAATACGTTTCCATTGTCATCTTCTCCAAAACTCGTTTTCGAAAATTTTCCGAAATATTTTTTGAGTGCAAAGATCAATTCCAGTGGTGCGAATAGCAGAATTTGTTCTGTTTGTAAATTTGAAACAGATCTTGAAAATCCGTTCATCTTTTACAGATTTTGGCGCGATTTTGGTTTTCTGAAAACATGTTGCACGAATTTGAATCTGTGGTTGGTGCGAAATCTAGTCGAATTGTTCGTTGTTGTTTCACTGGAAATTCAATGCCATACAATTTTCAGAACAAGCAGATAAAGTGTTTGTGAAAATGATTCATCCAAAACTTTGGACCAGTAATGAAATTGATTGCTATTTTATGAACCTTGGTACAAAGTTCTACTGCAGATTTTAGCCGAATTAGCTGGTGCAGTGGTGCAGTATTTCTTGTGCTGTTTGAAAACTAAAAGCAGTAGCTAATCTGCCATGTAAGTTTCTGTGCAAATTTTGTTTGAAGCTGCAGCAAAGTCTAAGCCGCTGCTGGACATACAAACCTGCTGAGATTCAGTGCAGTATTTTCTTCTTGCGCTAGTTGAAATTTAATCTGGTGATTTGCAAATTGAATTTGTTGTTTGGAATTGAGGTGCAGTTTATTTACGTGAAATTTGGTGAATCTGGAAAATGCTTTTCAATAGTTAGTTGACTTACATGGCAAATTAAAACGGTGAAATTGGAGCATGGTTTCCATATGCAGAAAAAATGAATTGCAATTTGATTTGAAAATCTGAAATTTGCTTGTGATCCGAAGCTACTGGTGTTTGTTGAATCTGAAAACAGATTACCATTCTAAATTAATACTTGTGGAATTAGTTGTTTTGGTGCAACTTTCAATTTCAATTCCAATATAGTGCTGGCTGGAATTGGCAAATCAATTGAAAACAAAATGGTGTTCCAGGTTGATTGAAAAGTGAAGCAAAAAGTGCAGTAGTAACGGTTTTGATCAAATTGATAGGAGAGAGAAATTGTTAAATTGGCGAGCAGTTAAAAGCTAAAATTTGGTGCATTAATTCCGCTGGTTCACTTTTTTGACCAAATCAAATTCAGGGTTTTTTTTACCAACCTGGGGTTATTTTTTTTCTTTTTCCCAAAATGGTCCGTTTAAAAAATAGATTTAATTACCTTATTCGTTCCTATATTTGGAGTCAATATTCAATTTGGTACTATGGTTTTTAAAAAAATCAATTTGGTCTCTATATTTTTTAAAATGTATTTAAATTTGGCCTTTCCGTTAAGTTTCACCTTAGGTATTGCTTAGATATTGCTTAAGTGGCAAAGAGAGAGGGTGTTTATGTGAGAGAATAATAATATTAATATTATTATTCATAATATTAATATTATTATTCTTAATATTAATATTAATTTTCTTAATATTAATATTATAATTATTACTATTATTATTATTATTATTAATATTAATATTATTTTTCTTAATAATAATATTAATATTATTTTTCTTAATATTAATATTAATATTATTTTTCTTAATATTAATATTAATATTATTTTTCTTAATATTAATATTAATATTATTTTTCTTAATATTAATATTAATATTATTTTTCTTAATATT
>Ga0123342_1010187_pt1 | contig 10875 bp, 6 predicted proteins | sample Turbeawhitnodule_FD_89960 | JGI IMG/M metagenome (GOLD analysis project Ga0123342, IMG submission 89960) | Root nodule microbial communities of legume samples collected from Mexico - Turtle bean Mexico white nodule | ecosystem: Host-associated > Plants > Roots > Nodule | place: Mexico: Nepantla... | reverse complement strand
TGAGAAGTGTTGTGTGTTCTTGAGGGGATCAAGATCAGCATTCTTAGTGGTGTTGTGCTGGACCAAAGGAAGTGTGTGTCTTGAGGGGATCAATGTCACTTCTTTGGTTGTGTTGTAAGTAATCTAGGGTTGATTGCTTAGTGGATTCTCCAGTGGTTTCTGGAAAGACTGGATGTAGCTTTGGGTTTAGAGTGAACCAGTATAAACCTCTATGTGCATTCTCTCTATCCTTAATCTCTTTAAATTCAGTTTTTATATTTGTGAACTGGTATAAACAACTGATTATTTTTCTGGTGTTGTGCTTATTTGCTTTGTGTTTTTGCAAACTGAATTCTGATTCAAGTGTTTCTCGAAGTAATTTCATTCTTGACTTAAAAGTTTGCGAAAACCCTTTTTAAACCATTCACCCCCTATAGTTTAAAGTCATACATTCTAACACCTTGTTCACCTCCCAATTAACCATAATTGAATTCACAGCATAATTAATGCCCCACTGAAGCCATCTCGCACCTAGGGAATTTTCCTCTTGCACCACCAGATACTGAACTGACGCCTCCTTTCCTTCTCTAACACCATTGTCGACCTCTTAATCTAAACCCACAGAGTCCCAGAACTTCCTTCTGATACTAAGCAAGCTCCCCACTTACTAAAAAAAAGCTTCTTAACGGGAAGCAAACCTCCTCTTCAAGAGACACCAAACAAGGTATCCTATTAATGTTCACCTCCTTCGTCACCTTTACCGAACCGCCCACCAGAACACAGACTCGGAACCGAGCATACTCCAACACTTCTCTTGCTAAAGTTGCTTGGTCCACTTTAACCATCTTCCAAACCAAAGCCCCAATACATTCAAAGCACTGTCTACTCCAAAGTTGCAGAGGAATTCCTCTACACCATACCCATGCATACCTCTCGTTAACTGCTAAGGAATCGTTCTAGGGGAGGATCGAATCAAACATACTTGCGAACCATTCCTTATTGTCGACAATAATCTTACCAATGAGACCATCTTCATCACAGGACAAAAGAACCTGCTTCTCCTTGAGGTATCTTAACCTAACAACACTAAAACCGTCCAAAATAAAACTTTCTTTAACCAACTGCATGTTGGGTACCTCTAAAAGACGACCCACGAAGCATATATCTAACCAGGAAGACAGCTCCACCTTGACGTTAAACCAAGAAGCACCCTCATTCGTCCTCCCTTTCCCATTCGTCACCACTTGTGCAAAGGAGAGCTTATGTTGCTCCTTCACCTTCGATCTTAAGCATTGTGAGGATCCTCAACCTTCTTTAAAATTCGCCCTCTCTTTGACTCTTCGTTCCTACTGAATTTAAGTAAGTTCACGTTTCCACGTCCCAATCCAAATAGCATCCAACTTCCTTTTTAGGAAATAAACGTCTAACACCGTGAAACCTGACAAAACCAAACCTACGATTCCTAGAGTTAATATCTGATAAATATATGAAAAGTTTGTGAAAAAAAACGACGCCATCGTCCTCGTCGAAAAACAACACTCCCTTACTGGAAAAACTCACTCTCTCTTCTCTCTCCTCACAAGCTCTAAGATTCATAATCTACATGCAGTTTATAACAACGAATTATTTATTTGATTTACTCTTTCTTGTCACGTCATCTCTCTCACTCTAAATCACCACTTTTTGCTTATTAAATGATATTTAGTTCCCAACCTCTCGTAATAATAATTAATAAAAAAAATCGCACTGTTTACTTATACAACAAGTTCACTCTTCAAAAGAAGACACAAATTTATGTATGATATAATAATACTTAGGCTAAAAAAAATTGTAATGGTAAAATTTATTGAGGATATATCACAATTGTACATTGAAGAGCCAAAGTTAAAATTAGTAGTTAAACAAAACAATATACACAAATCAATAATGTAAATAATTATTTTATTTTTTTTAAGTATAGAGAGGATATATTATAACAGAATACATGATAAATATTTTTAACTTAAAAATTACACAATCTGGTTCTAGGAGAATAAATTAGTTAAGAAAGGAATTGATGACTTAGATGATAAGTTAATACTAAACTTTAAAAAAAAATATTACTTGTAAATGAAGCTAGCTATATCAAAAGAACATTTGATATGAATTATATGAATATTTTTAAAGAAATAAGTTAATATAACTTAAAGGGTTTGTTTGATTAAAAAAAAAAAGTACTATTTATGTGAAGAAAAGTACATTGACATTTTTTTTATTCATTAATTTGAGTATATTAATGTGCACAAGAAAGAGGAATGAAGATATAAGCCTGAAAAGTGTGTTCGAAATCTATAATGATTTAGTCTCATTTTATCAATTACTAATCAAAACTTTCACTTTTATCTAAATTTGTTAAGTTTTTTATTAGTAAAAGACCATAAAATATCTTAAAAAAATCAATCTTTTAATTAATACATATGAATTCATAACCAAACAGATTATTTTGGATTTCATTTGATACTGAATTTGTCTGAGATAGAAGGATATGATAAAATACAAAGTTAGACAAAATTTAATTTTATTTAATATTTGGTGTGAATGAATACATATATATTAGGTTGTAAAGAGTGAGGAGAATAACATTAATCATCATCACCATCAAACATATCGTAATTAAGGTTCCAAAATCACATTGATTTAAGAGATTGATTATCCAATAAAATTAAATTATGAATTATTTTTTTTAAGTTACATCAATTATATATTATTAAGAATTAAATCAGCTATTTTGATTAAAGATTGTATTGTTCACAATTGTAAGTTTTCTAACATATTACCTCTTGTGTAATTATTTTCTCAGTATTTTTACATCATTTTTCTTCTTTCTCAGATATTTTATCCATCACTTCCGAGTTAACTTGTGTGTCTAGGATATCTAATTATATTTTTTATTAGATGATTGTTTGGATAGGTTTTTTTTTCCTAAATACTTATAGAAAAAAAATGAAATAAATTTTTTGGTAAACTAAAAATAGTTTATGTATAAATTAATTTGTAATACTTTTTGTACTGTCTAAATTATATAGTAATGTGATATCTTAATTGTATATAAATTCAATGTGAGATAATTGGAAAAAATATAGTTTATCTTCATCTTTTAGTTACATAGAGATAAGGAAAAACTAATGAGATATTTTGATTAATAAAGATTTTTTATTCAGGTTGTTTTTATTTCTTATATGCATGTAGATAAAAGATATGATTGTTATTATTTAAATATGTTGTGATATTATTTTAAAGATAAATAATAATATTATTATTATTATTTATATCTGTTGTGATATTATTTTAAAAATAAAAGATATGGTTGTTATTATTTAAATTTGTTGTGATATTATTCTCGTGAAAAGTATTATTCTATGCAATACATGATAGTTTATGTTGTCACTAACTTGATCGTCAGATTATTGTCTAACAGGTGCAGTTCCCCTTATCTCAGGGTGATCTTAAAGCATCCCAAAGTTGTAATTATGAAGGATCACCTCGGAGGCAAGTAACATATAGTAACATGTAGCACGTAGAAAGTAGAAAGTATAAGGTATCAGGTATCAGATAGCAGGTAATCGGTAGCAGGTAACAAATAACAGGTATCAGATAGCAGGTAACAGATAGCAGGTAACAGATAGTAGGTAACAGATAGCAGGTAACAGATAGTAGGAAATAGATAGCAGGTAACAGATAGTGGCAGGTAGTAGAATGTAACATATGGTAGCAGATATCATATATCATATATCATATATCAGATAGCAGGTAGCAGGTAGTAACAAGTAACATATAGTAGCAGGTACTACCTGTCAGGTAGCAGGTACATCTTGTCAGGTAGTAGGTATTATCTATCAAGTAGCAGGTAGCAGGTAGCAGATAGCAGGTAGCAGGTAGCAGATAGCAGGTAGAAGGTAGCAGAGAGCATATAGCAGATAGCAGGTAGCAGGTAATAGATAGCAAGTACTAGCAGGTAGTAGCAGGTAACATATAGTAGCAAGTAGTAGCATGTAACATATAGTAGCAGGTAGTAAAAGGTACTACCTGTCAGGTAGCAGGTAAAAGGTAGTAAGTAGCAAGTAGCAGGTAGTAGCATATACTACCTGCCAGGTAGCAGGTAGCAGGTAGCAAGTAGTAGGTAACAGGTAACAGATAGAAGGTACTACCTGTCAGGTAGCAGGTACTAGCAGGTAACATATAGTAGCAGGTAGTAGCAGGTAGCAGATAGCAGGTACCAGGTACTAGGTATGAGGTACCAGGTAGCAAGTAGCAGGTAACAGGTAGCATGTAGCATGTAGCAGGTAGCAGGTAACATGTAACAGATAGCAGGTAGTAGGTAAAAGGTAACATATAGCAGGTACTACCTGTCAGGTAGCAGGTACTAGCAAGTAACATATAGTAGCAGGTACTACCTGTCAGGTAGTAGGTAGCAGGTAACAGGTAACAGGTACTACCTGTCAGGTAGCAGGTACTAGCAGGTAACATATAGTAGCAGGTAGTAACAGGTACTACCTGTCAGGTAGCAGATAGCAGATAGCAAATAGCAGATAGCATGTAGCAGGTAACAGGTAACAAATAACAAATAGTGGATACTACCTGTCAGGTAGCAGGTAGTAGGTACCAGGTAACAGGTAGCAGGTAGTAGCAGGTAGCATGTAGCAGGTAGCATGTAGCAGGTAGCATGTAGCAGGTAGCAGGTAGTAGGTAGTAGGTAGCAGGTAACAGGTAAAAGATAGTAGGTACTAGCAGGTAACATATAATAGCAAGTAGTTGCAGGTACTACCTGTCAGGTAGCAGGTAGCAGGTAGCAGGTAGCAGGTAACATGTAGCAGGTAACATGTAACAGATAGCAGGTAGCAGGTAACATGTAACATATAGCAGGTACTATCTGTCAGGTAGCAGGTAGCATGTAGCATGTAGCAGGTAGCAGGTAGTAGGTAGCAGGTAGCAGGTAACAGGTAAAAGATAGTAGGTACTAGCAGGTAACATATAATAGCAAGTAGTTGCAGGTACTACCTGTCAGGTAGCAGGTAGCAGGTAACAGGTAGCAGGTAACAGGTAACAGGTAGCAGGTAACATGTAACAGATAGCAGGTAGCAGGTAACATGTAACATATAGCAGGTACTATCTGTCAGGTAGCAAGTAGCATGTAGCAGGTAGCATGTAGCATTTAGCATGTAGCATGCAGCAGGTAACAGGTAACAGGTACTACCTGCCAGGTAACAGGTACTAGCAAGTAACATATAGTAGCAGGTAGTAGCAAGTACTACCTGTCAGATAGCAAGTAGTAGGTAGCAGATAGCAGATAACAGGTAGCAGGTAGCATGTAGCATGTAGCAAGTAGTAGCTAACAGGTAACAGATAGCAGGTACTACCTACCAGGTAACAGATACTAGCAGGTAACATATAGTAGCAGGTCTGTCAGGTAGCAGGTACTAGCATGTAGCATGTAGCAGGTAGCATGTAGCAGGTAACAGGTAGCAGGTAACATATAGTAGCAAGTAGTAGCAGGTACTAGCAGGTAACATATAGTAGCAGGTAGTACCAGGTACTAGGTACCAACAGATAGCAGGTACTACCTGTCAAGTAGCCGGTACTACCTGTCAGGTAAACGGTACTACCTACCAGGTAGTCAGTACTACCTGTCACGTAGCAGGCAGCATAACTATGTTAATATAACATGAAATTATTATTATTTTTAGTTCAAATTTTGACATCATTACAGTAAAAAAATTATTAAAATAAATTATTATTAATATTTTTTATATAACAAACAAATTTTGATTCTAAATTGTATTATAATATTATAACATATATTTTAATAATAATTTAGTATGAAATCTTAATTTATATTATAAAAAAAAAAGCTAACATAAACTTATTTTAATAGTTTTTTCTTACATTCATCTAAAATATTTAAAATTTAGATTAAAAACAAAATCAATGTGTGCAAAATTACGTGAAAAAAAAAACATATTTCACAATTTTTAATAACATCATACCTAATCCCTTCAAACACCCTATATTATGTATGATAATTAGTAAAGCAAACTTTTAACTAATCCACCTAACCCCTTCAAATTCAGCCTCTTGTACCATTAATTTTTCCCACTAAAGAAAAAAATAACCATTTGTGGGATTTTACCATGCCATGAAAGAACCACTTATTTTCCTATTAAATAATTTATTATGAAAAGCTTCTAGATGTCTTTTTTTTCCTTTTTGGGGTCAGAGTTAGCAGCTAGGACTATTCAGTAATCACTAATGAATTGAAAATCTGGATTAAAAGTGGGACCAGCTCTCCATTTTTAAAATTGGAAATGGTAATAAGGTCATAAATAAATATAAAAGACGATAAATTCCTTTGAAAAAATAAATAAATTATAATTAAAGACTTTAAATGTAGAAAATAGTAAAGTTAAATTACATGGAAGAGTAATGATATATTGAGATGGTTGTTTTTTTTACTTAAAGTAGTGTATTTTTTTTTTCAAATTTCTCAAAGTAGTGTACCGCGGATAGAATGAGTTGACCACTTTTAAAAAGAAATTTCATATATTTAGAATAAAAATTATTTGGGATTAATTTTATATAGAACTTTATTCAAATTAATTTATTTATATATTATTTTATTTATTAAAATATTATTTGCTAATTTTTGTATACAACTATTCTCCCACGTATTCGAAGTAAATGGGGACGTCTAATGATTTAGAGACACGTTTTTTTAACATGATTGTATAACATAAAGAGGATGAAAAGATTATTGAAAAAAGATAGCCGCCGCAAACAAGAATTTTGTTAGTTTTAGCTTTCCACACGGGAGACATGTAAACCCATTAAACAATATAAAATATACCATGTTCTTATTCCCTGTTACTTTCATAATTATTAGCGTTACAAAATTCAAATCTTTATTAATTTATATTTTTCTAAATCTATAGTTTAATAAATTTATTTTAAATCTAAATTTATATTTATATTTTTAAATTTAATCTAACTAATTAGATTTAAATTAGATATAACTTAGATAACTTTTTCGATTTTAAAAATTCAAAATTAAAACGAGATTTGTCGATTTAAGTTATATAAAATTATGTTAGGTTGATATACATAATACAAAATAAAATTAGGTTATGCTAAATTGACAGAGGTTCAAGTCCGTACAGGTAGTACAATGTTGAATGGTTGGACCTACGACAATCAAATTTTGGATTACAACCAAATTAAGTTAGACTAATGCAAACTCAATATAGGTTAGGTAAGGTGGAGTGATGATAAGTTAAGTCGATGATAAGTCAAGTCGAGATGTGACAAATCTAGGTGAGATGAGCTAAATTAAAATTAAATTTGGACAAGATCGGGTTAGGTTCAAGTTAAGTTAGGTCAATTCATGATCATATTAAACTTGTTGGGTTGAGTTAAGTTCATATGTGGCTAGACCCACATTAGGACAAGTCAAATCATACCCATGAAGACTTAAGATGAGTTAAGCCAACGACCAACCAACAAAGATCAGATCCAAGTTAAATGAAGTATGATCAAGTTGAACCTAATTCAAGCTAGGTCGGACATATGTTAAGTCAAGTCTAATTAAACTCGCGCCAAACTTTTGGGTTAAACCTAGGTCAGGTTGGATCGACGTCAAAAAAGGTCAAGTTGAGTCTAGTCGAGGCAAGTAGAGTTGAGCCTTGCCCATATTCAACTAGGTTGGGTTGCACGTAAGTCAAGTTGGATTTGATTCATGTCAAGCTAGTATTGAATAAGATCAAACTCAAAATAGTTTGGATTGGATCAATTCAAACTCATATTATAACTTGGGTCAAGACTAGCACATGTCAAGATAGATTAGATCAAAGACACATTCAAGTTAAACAATTTCGGATTTGAATTAAATTTATATTAAATTTTTAAAAATCCAATCCACAATTACATTTAATAACTACTCATGTTTAATATTATTATACATGATATTAAAAATAATAATAAAAATATTATTTCTTAATTTTTTTACTAAAATAAAGACTTTTTAAAGAAATTTTATAGTTGTATATATAAATCAACTTCATTTATACAAGTTTTTAAAAAAAGAATGATCGAGCTTATCTACAAAGAATGGAACAAAACGGTTGGTTCGCACTAGCACGCAAGTTAATATGTAAAATATAAAAATAAAAAAAAAAAAAAAATCTAAAAAATCATAAAAGAATTAAAATAATAACAATTACAGCACCAAACTGTATTAAATTTGAACTAAAATAAACAATTAAGTTGTTTTGTTTACTTGAGTTATGTAAATTTGTTAGTCAAACTTGTTTAACTATCAAACTAAATAAAGTAACCTGTAAAATATATTTTTTAAGAGCTAATTCTCATCGTGTTCAGACTACTCAGACTATAGATTAAATAGATCATCAGATAAAGATACTCGATAATAAAATTTTAAACTTAAATAATATAAAAACATATACATCTATCCAATTATACACAGTGTATATTATTTTAACATTATTAGTTAATTTAAATCAAAGTAAATTTCACGGTATAAGATGTAAATTAAAACATGAATAAACGTAAATTGAACACATACAATAATGTAGATCTTATCATTTCTTGATTCTCACACAATCATATAATCAAGAAGGAATAGACACTTACCTTGATCCATGAGTGATCCTAATTGAACAGTTACTTTGTCTCCTTTTGTCTCCTTTGGCACAATCTATCTCTTAGCAATTCCGTTCTTGTCACACACTTTCGTGATGGTTATTAGTGGGACAACTATTATTTGCAAAGACAGAATCCTATAGCTTTTAGTTCCCAATCTCCATCAGATGTAGGTTTTCATTAGGTATATCATCATATATATATTTCTCATGTTAACCAATAGGTCATTTATTTTATTATTATTATTAAATCATATTTGGGTTCAAAGTCCAAACTCTAAGTCATGTGAATCACTTTATAAAAATTAATTTACATAATTTTTTACATAACAAAGTAAATAAAATAAAATCCAACAAAGACAACTTGTAGGGATTGCTTTATCTAACTTTCAATGTATATTTTGTCATTAAAATACATTTTAATAAAAAATTAAAAGATGAATAAATATATAAACTACTCTGTAACGATGTGGAACTATTAGCGATAGTGCGGAATAAATATTTTATTGAAATATAGTAATAAAATAGAGTGTAAAAGAATTGAGTCTGAAATGAAGTTGTTTGCTTATCAAACATTTGACTCTTTCCACGCAAATAGGTCTCACACATGTTTTGATTAGTCCACTAAAGAGGCTATCCATCGCTTTCCGCCACATAGTCTTAAAAACAGAAAACAAAATCCACAGCATGCGAAAACTGACAAGAATTACAAGGAGTAAGACCCAAGTGATATATCCACCACCGTGTTAAAGAACCATTCAATGAACCAACATCTTTCTATATATAACAACACCAACCTTAACTTCCACAAATTCATCAATCAATCTCTTCCCACCCCAATATTCCATATCTACCATGTTCTTCTTACTCTTTCTATAAAACACAAGTTCACCACTTTTCTCGTACCTCCACAGTAAATTTACTGTGTTTCTGTATAGAAAGAGTTTAAGAGTAAGAAAATGGAGTTTGTGAAGAAGTGTAAGAGGGTGTTGGAAAGTGGGAAGAGATTGCATGCGGAGAACAGTTCAAGTGGAAGGTATGGGAGGTTGAAAAAGAAAGAACGGCAACAGAGGAAGAAGCCTTGTGTGGCTCCACATGGTTGTCTCTGCGTGTACGTTGGAGCAGAGAGAGAGAGATTCATTGTAAAGATAAAGATAGCGAATCACCCTTTGTTCAAAGAGCTTTTGGACGGTGCTGAGAGAGAATATGGGTATAGAAACGATGGTCCCTTGTGGCTCCCTTGTCAAGTTGACTTCTTCTGTGAGGCACTGACGGAGATGGAGATCAGCAGCACCGAAGAAGATGTAATGGGTGGGTGTTCTGTAGGTTGCGTGGGTCATAGTTACAGCCACAACTCGTCTTCTTCAGTTTGTGATCTCAGTTGTAGATATGCGACAGGGTCTTCCTCTTATCGTTATTATGAAACCCATGTGAATTGAGATTATTGGAATAGATACAAGGATATAATAGATTAGAAGGATATGAAACCCTTGTTTAATTTCTTTTCGTGAGTTCATCGGTGTTTATCTTTTTATTAATAAGAGGATATAATGGATGTTCTAATAATTAGTAACTCGATACTATATTAAGTCAATTTAAACCTAATATAATTATAAGTGTTATATTTTAGTAATATTTTATATTAAAATAAAAATATTTATAAATATTAATTGATAAAATAATTATAAATATAATTTTTAACTTTATGAATTTATATTTTTTAAAAATTGTGTGTTTATAATCTATACCTATATATAAAGTGGATTCTCCACTTTAACTGCTCTAAATTGTTTTCCTACTTTATCTTTGCTTAATATTTTGTTTTATCAATTTATTTTGGTTATTTAGACATTTTGCATTCTCCACTTTAACTACTCTTTTTCTGTTTTAAACTAATATTTTTCTTTATTAAATAAGCGTTTTTTAATTTTAAAATTTTATTTTATTTGTTCTCATGGGCAGGTGAATGGAGAAATTGGTTACTTTTCTGTTTTAAAACTAATATTCTTTTTTATTAAATAAGCGTTTTTTAATTTTAAAATTTTATTTTATTTGTTCTCACTTAATGGGCAGGAGAGTAGAGAGATTGATACGTTTTATTAGGGTTTTTTTGACCATGATGGGGTTTTTTTTTTTTTTTACCAAAATGGGGTCCATTTAAAAAAAATTACAAATTTAGGTAAGTCGTGCCAATTCGGCACAACTTCAT
>Ga0123342_1010185_pt1 | contig 10876 bp, 2 predicted proteins | sample Turbeawhitnodule_FD_89960 | JGI IMG/M metagenome (GOLD analysis project Ga0123342, IMG submission 89960) | Root nodule microbial communities of legume samples collected from Mexico - Turtle bean Mexico white nodule | ecosystem: Host-associated > Plants > Roots > Nodule | place: Mexico: Nepantla... | reverse complement strand
ATATTAAATTTGAGAGAGAATATATATATTGAATATATACAAACAAAAATATGTAAAATATTTGATTTTTTATAATTAAATATATATAATTCTCAATATTTTAAATAGAGTATAAATATAAATTTATATATATATATATATATATATATATATATATATATATATCGTTCTGTTTTAAATTAATATAACATCCTCATTAGGTAAATTAGAAAATTTATTTTCATTATTTTTGTTGGTTTGTTTCGTTATTTAAAAAATTATTATTTTATTACACAATTTTTTATTATATATCTCAATTGTTCAACTTATTTAATATTCATCAATTTTACTTCAATCTTCAAAACATTTTCCATTTCATGATAATCTCAATTACACTTTTTTTTTCTTTAGTTTGATTTTATTCAATTTCTTTATTGTATTTCATAAAACATAAATTTTAATTTTATTGAAATAACTGGTTTTTAGGATATGCATATGATATATTCTCTTTTTAATATTATTTTATTATATTTATCAGTTGTTCGAGTCATTTTATATTCACCAAGTTTATTATAATCTCAAGGTATTTTTCTTCTTATCCCAATCTTAATTGCACATTTTTTTTTCTTTTGTTTGATTTTGTTCAAATCATTATTGTGTTTAGGGAAACATAAAAATCTCAAATTTATTGAAATAATTTTTTTAAGTACACATTTGATCATCTATCATGTTCTTTTTATTTAATATTGTTCTTTGTTGTTTATTGTTTGTCACATAAGAAGGTTTAACTATCAATTTAGAGTATTCAATCCTGTAAAACTCTTAGTTCATTAAATAACCTAAAAAATTTATCTATATTTATTTTTTGGTTCTTAGTTTTTATTTATTTAAATAACTCTTCTTTCTCTACATAATTTTTCATTGTCTCACAACTATTCAATTCACCCGATATCTATCCAATTCACTCAAATTGTTGAGGTAGTTTTCCTATCAACATTAGTAAAAATAATAGATGTTTTACTTGTTATGAAATTTAAATTATGTGTAATAGTTTGTTTTGTTCTTAACATTTATGTCATTGTTATTTGGTACTTTATTTCAAGATTTATGCAATTGTAATTTTTTTCTTAAAATTTGTCACATTAAAGAAATATGTTCTTATATAAAATTTATTAAAAAATTAACTCAAAGTGAGAATTCGTCTTTGAAACCATTTTTCCACCCCATTGACATCGTTAATTTTTTATCTCAAATTCGCTTAATCAACATATCTAAGATCAATTAGTACATCCAAATTATTCAAGATTTAAAAGAAGTCTGAATATCTTAAAAAAAACATATTTTTTTTATAATCTCATACCAACAAAATTAAATTGTGAAAGCAATAAAAAATAGATTAAGTTCTCAAATAGAAATCTCTCGTCAAAGAAAAAGATACATGAAATCTTATAACCTATCTTACAAAAAAAAAAAAATCCATAAAAAGGTGATATAACATCTCAAACTAAAACCTTATACTAAATATGTTCTTATTATCTATTAGTCTCGCATAAGCATATTTTCCAATTATAAAATAATTTGATATTTTTTATATAATATTTATTTGTTTATTATTAATATTCTATTTGGAGAGATGAATAATAAGACACAAATATCTCCATATATTCCCATTAATAAACACCTATACTTAAACATGATTTTTTGTGGTTACTTAAAAAAACATAAATTTATTTAGTGAGTAATTTTTATTCTTGTAAATATATATTCAAATTGCTTTAAGTTGAATCTACATCCAACAATATATTGAAAACAATAGCATGATCCTCTATATTGTGGTAACTTATTTTTTATTTCTAAGTGACGACGAATATTTGTGATGACTAGTAGTGATTATTTGTCGTTGAGATAAGTTTTATAGTGTTTTTACTGTTTTCATTCATTTATTTTTTTTCATTTTTTTTGAAGTCACAAAATCCAAAAAAGTACTAACGATCTACAAAATTGAAGTCAAAATTAAAAAAAAAATATCTTCGCACTAGGGATCGAATGCAACAAATCTTCTATCAATCTTCTCACATACTCAAATGATGGAACTACTCTCTTAAATACTGGTTAGAGAAGAATGAAAATGTTAGTGTCCCAGGGGTATGGTTATTTTAAAAAGTGAGATTATGTTTTATTTAATGTTATTTCAATTTTTTAAAAATTAAAACTGATTTTTTTTATATTTAATATGAAAGTGGAAGGAAAAAGTATGGAGGTGGAGGAAGAATTTGGCTTATAGTATTTATGAGATAGACTCAAAGCACATCAAACTTAAATAACCCTCAGCACAAGACCCATGCTTCAATTAAAATAATACTACCAAGAAAAAGAAAATATAGTACTTTGTATGATAGAAATAGAAAAGAGAGAAAGGTGATGGGAGCAAAGCAATAATGGTGTGGAGCCATAGGCAGTTGCATATACTATACCATTTACTGTCATCTGCCTTAGCCACTTCATCATCTTCCCTTTTTAAAAATTAATTAATCATTTCAATCCCACCACCACATTTCTGATCTGGAATTGGGATAATGAAAATAAACTAAACATAAAAATAATGTGTACTTATATTTAAATGTAATATTAAATTTAAACATTATTTTGTAATAAACTTTGAATCGACTATTCAATTTTTTACTTTTTATCTTTTGTATAAATTCTTGAAGTGATTTTTATTTAACAATTAATAAAGTAAACTGACTCTATGTAAAATATACTAATTACTTAAATTTTATTTAATCTCTTGAAATGATAATTATTATAGGTGGAGATTAATTTAAGAAAATAATTTCCAAGTATAACAAGAAAAAGATATATAAACATATTAAAAGTGTAGTTTGATCTAATTTAATTTTAATAAAATTAAAAAACGTAAAACAAGCATAAATAATAAAAAGTCGTGGGTAACAATTTTACTAAAAATTAAATATACGGAGAAAATACACAATAATTTTACTCTCATTCGATAAAATTAATAAGCTTATTGATTTGATAATAACTATCTTAAAATGAATATCAAAATAAATTTTAATTTACTAACAATGTAAATTTTTAGTGCATCAATGCGTATCCATAAAACTCGTTATTTTTCTTCATTGGTTTGAAGATTAACGGCTTATCCAAGGACTCTAATAAGTATCCTGTTTTCAGGAGTTTCCATAACTTGGGTTCAGAAAGCAAATGGCAAATGTTCCGATCCTGGAACTCAAGCAACAAAACTAAACCCCTGCGTGAATTAAAAAGTAAAAAAGTAGATTCGCCAACATCCACTTGAAATTCATAGAATATCAGTTGATTTTTCAATAGCCATTAATATATTAATCTGCAACTGTGAAGCATCATGGCAATAAGGAAATGCTGAAATTCCCCTGCAGTGGAGTTTCATAGGCAGGAACCCCTAATCAGCTTTCACAGGTGCACGTTATTCATTTGATAAATGATAAGTCAGCTGTCAGCTGTTTAAGTGAAATATATCAAAACAGAGAAAGACCATAGTAGAACTAAAGGGTATCAGTCAACATCATTCCCTCAGGGCCTCATATACCCTAACTACACCTAAAAACACGACCCTCTTGGGTAGCTCCTCAGTTTGCACGCTCTCTGAGGACTTCAAGATCCATCTCTGTTGGGTCCGTTGCCTGAATCTCGTAATGGATGCCCTGCAGCTCCCTTCTGAACCTGTCCTTGGATGTTGCATAAAGCATCTTAGAGCGAATGCGGGCTACTGAAGGAGACCTGTAAAATAATCTCTTCATAAACCGTAAACTAGAAGAATAAAGGCAATAACAGATGGCCAAAATGTTTGAGAGAAACTTCCTCTGATTTAGTCCAACAGCAGTAAACAGAAGGTAAATTTTATCTGCAAATGTCAAGATAAGCTAGTAGAAAGTAACTGAGTCATATTTTGACACTGACCAGACAATTCTTTCAAGGCTGCTATCTTGCTATCATAGTCAATTTATAAAATAATCGAAACACCTAAAAATATTAACAATACAAAATTAAAGAAATAACTGAGCAGATGGCTTAAGATACCATATACAGACCCTTAACACGAGTTCACGTGAAGTGAAAGGTAATAAAAAACTATCACATACGTTTAGTGATGACCACAGAACATATCAGCTACTGGAAATATGGGGAAAAACAACTAAGCGCAAAAAAGAAGTCTCAGAGCTGACAAAGCAACATGCCAGTGGATAGGTCTAGCAGTCAAGGAAAAATAAACTCAGTCCCCAATTCAACGAGGTATTAATTAAACTTCAATTTTGCTTGAAAATATGTAAACAATTCCATTACAACTCACCTTACTCCATTTGAAAACATAACAATATATACTCCAGTAATAAGTTTTTGTCGACTTGCACATGCCAAATATCACGTGGATCCCAAATCAAAAGATTAGAAGTCCTTCTACAACAACAAAATAACCATAAAGAAAACCAACTCTCATGTCATGCCAACTAATGACTAGACATATTCGATTTATACTAAGTTCATTCCTTTTTTCCGAATCACAAACAAGGAGAAACTTTATAGCTTTACCAGGATCTAAATTCCATCCCCTGACTTCAAGAAAAGAAAAATATTCCAAATTTTGTACTTCCAATAAGTAGAGTCTAGAGAAAACGGTTCAGTCATTCAAACTTATTTTATTCACTGTTCTTTGTATACTATTCTAGCAACATTTAGGATTGGCAAAGATCTAGGTAAGTAATGATCTAAGGATAAACAATCCAAAGAAAAAAAAAATACACTGAAAACTAAAACAAGAGCTTCAATGGGGCAGCTACAAGCTACCTCATAAATTGTTGAGCATTTTTCACAAAATAATATATACAGAAACCCTTTCAAGTTTCTACACTAGAGAATGCAAAAGATATCGGAATTTGACATACACGCAAAAAATTGAGATTTAAGAATCTGTCAAAGTACTTGTTTGGTTGGGTCTCTGCCTCTAGTGTGTTTATAGGCCATGACAAGAAGAATAAAAGTAGGTATTCTTAGTAATAAAATATTGGTTACATTAGGATGATGGTGTTGGATGTTTCAAAGTGTAGTGTTACATAGAATTGAATGTGTCGCAGGTGTTCAACCTTTATGGTTTTTTATAGTTGGAAATAGGAGCATTTTCCTCTCACATCTCTCAGTAAAGAGAAGGTTAAGGAGTAGAGAGAAGGCTAAGTTTTGTATGATACACGGTTAGGCCCATCATTCTTCAAAGACCCTTTTATTATTGGAGGGGAGTCAAAGACAATCATTGTGTTCCATGTCTTGTCAGGTGTAATCTTTATTAACACTTGGCTAGAATTTCTGTAGTTATGCCTCATCCTGGTCAAGTTCATTATCTTTGGCCCGGAAGTATGTTGGAGGAAAGAAAGTACGCTTGGCATATTTTCTAATATGCTGTTAATATGTTTGTTGTAAAAATAAGACTTTTTCCAAAATTTGACCTTCCATATGTGTGGGTTGATGGATCTCATATTGCTTAATGTCAGTCATGGTTTCTCAGAAGAATAAAAGGGGTTCCTTGTTTGTTTTCTGATTGGTAAACGGAACCTTTTACTTGTATCAGACAATGTGGATGGTTGTGGACCTGCTTTTGATTTATATGGTCTGGTTCTTTTAGAGGTTTAAGCAACCCTTGTACTCATTTCAATAAAACTTCATTGGTGTATCAGGGAAAAAATTACGATCATAGTAAACAATTGGAATCATATATAGATATATTAGAGAATTACAGCATTATAGAGAATTTAAATTGTATCATCAGCTTCCACTTTACCAGATTCCTCTTTAGATGAGCAAAGTGGCATGATGCCCTAAGACGTCTTAGGCTTGCATAATTTATCTGTATTTCAAGATTTGAGGCACGCCACATAGATGCAACAGTAAAATGCTATACCCACATGCATAAATCAGTCTAAACAGAAATCAACGTAGGAAAATTTGAATGAGTTAATATAATATGCAATTTCTATAGTAGTAAATGATATCAAGAGACTAACCATGCAACGAAAAAGATTTTGCTCTTTTGGCAGTTCTCAGATGTCACAAAATCAAAGTCATAGACAGCATATCGGCAATCACTCTCAGGCAAGGATGCAGTGAAATCATCATAGCTCTCAGCAGGGCCTCCGGTTTTCTCTACCACAACTTCTTGCTTTTTCTCGTCAATTTTAAAAACCACATAGCGATGGACTTTCTTCCTCTGCAATTCCAGGAACGTGTTTACGCTATGCTCATCAACACCCATTCCAGAAGAGGCATTTCCCTACATTGAAGCAACATATTGATTACTTCTAAATTATAGCCCCTTTCAAATTCAATGTTTTAACCATATTACCAATACTGATAATGATAAGGACAATGATAATGTTCTTACAGTAAAATGAATCTTAGCAGTCAGGAAAACAAATGCCATTTCCTTTACGTGTATAGAAACAAAATACAACAACCCAATAGGGGATACAATCATTTCTCCCAACACATGAAGTTCCCTTGAGCTGGGTCACAAGATACATATGCAGAATGAGTGTAAAAATAAAACAATATTTCAATAGTGACAAAATGCGCTTACTTATTTTGAATCCAATTTCTGGATTAACTAAAAATTCTGATACAGACAACCCTAAAGTTAATTACAACTCAAAGCCACTTCATGCATTAGAAAGGAACAAAATATCCAATAAACTTTCAATTGTTAGCATATGACATACCCCATCCTTTTGTAACATAGTCTGTATCATCATAGAGAACCAATTGAAATTTAAGCCAATGGAAAGATCAAAAACCTTCCCATTTCAATTTCTGAGACATCCTCGAACCTAACACAGCACTGAAAATCCAACACATACCAGGCCCAACTCAAATGCATCAACGAGAAGTTTCAAAATACTAGAATCTAGACCCAAACAAATAACAACACAAAAGATTAATGATGAATGTCGATTGAGTGTAGCAAACTAAAAACACGCGATTAAAGAAAGATGTCGCATTAAATTATTTATAAAAAAAAACTAAAACTAAAATTAAAACTCGTAACCACAAAGTGGAGATACAAACTAAGAACCAAAATTTGTAGCGTCAGTAAAATTGGACTGAGACAGCGCAAAAATAAATAAAAGTTCAACGAAAATCAAGTGATAACAACACAGGCACAATAAGGAAAATAAACAAGAAAAAAAGTGTAAATATAAAAAGAGAGAGATGAAAGGAAGCTTACCCCTCCCCCTCCTACTCTGAAAGCCATGGATACAGTGAGATGAAAGATGGGTTTTGCGCAGAGAGAAAGGTGAGAGAACTTGTGTGGAGAGGAGAAGAGAAAAATTGTGAAGAAAACTATAAAACGCGAAAAAGGTATATATTCTCTTCACTGTCCAAGAAGAAAGGTAAAAGTAAAACCAAAGCAAAGCAAAATCCAACCACCACACAAAGGAAACGCAAATGCGTGAACAAACAAAGTTGCAAAAGCCCTCTTCAGTTTACAATTTAGTCTAAAGTTTTAATTATGTAATTATGCCATATAAAATAAAGATTTAAATATACTTTTTATTTCTTTAATTTAATACAATTATTTTTCTGTCTTTTAAATAGAAATATAGAAATTAGTCTTTAAAAAAATAATGATTTTTTTTTACTTTTTTAAAAAAGTTTGAAAAATAATCCCTGACTCAGATATTTTTAATTCGGTGAGTTTAGATTATACTCGGAATCATTCTAATGCCATCTAACGCCTTTTTTCTAGTATAACTTTTTTTTTTATCTTAATAAATATTATTTTTCTAGTATATTATTATTGTTTTACCAGTTCAAGCATTGTAAACTATATCTTAATTATAATTATATTTTTATTTGATTTTATTTAACTATAGTTGGCGTTGAGATTAAAATATCATGTTAACAAAGCCAAGTGGATTCGATTTTGTTTATTGTTAAATCTTAATCCAAAAAATTCAGATACAAAACTGAATATATCAAAATTTTGGTAGAAACTTGTTCAACAAGCGTACAAAATCATGAATTAAGATTGTTCCATGAGCTTTAATTATTTAAGAAATTTATTATTGTTAAATATTGCCATAACTTTTTCATTTTTATCAACTATTTATCTTATTTTTATAAATAAATTAAGTTTTTGAATGAGGTTGGAATCAAGAGAATGATTATCTTCTTTCTCGGTCGGTCTACCTCTCCTCTCTCTTCTCGAAATGGTCTCCTAACTCTCTATTCGCTTCTTTGTATCTCATCTTCGTAAATTCTAAACTCGGATGCTACCTGCAAAAACCACTCCAACGTTCAAGTGAGATCTGAATATTCGGTGATTGGTGTTATTAGTGCAAAATGATGACTAGCTTTTTCTCGAAATTTGTAATTATTCATATGATTATCATTGAACTTTTATTATTGGGTCGGGATTAGGATTATGAATCATGATTAATAATGTATTACTTAATATTTGATCACTGTTTAATCTTGTTAATCTTCTCTCAGAAAAAATGAAGACCAAATGGTAAGACCTCTATCGTTCCGACCACGGATTAATTCCACATTTACAATTTAGTCTACTAAATTAAAAATGATTTTAATCTTTTAAAGCGTTTTTTTTTATTAAATTATTCCTTTTATCAAACTACCACGCTAAACTGAATGAAAACGTTTATTGTTTTCTTCTAGTCGACGCATTTTTTTTTCAAATACACCTGACTGGTTCTTAGCAAAAACTGCATTATTTTTCTTTATTAAAAATTTATTCTTTGTACACAATTTTCTGGATTTAGTCGTTTAATTTTTAATCATTCATAATTTATTTTCTGGATTTTAAGTCCTTAACTTTTAATTACACGCTAAAAATGAAGAAAATTTGTATAATTTGTATGCCAAATTAATAAATTTTCTTTTTATCTTATTACGAGAAATATATGGAAAGATGTGAATATTTTAGCTATCAAAATTTTAATTATTTATTATTAAAATTATAAAAAAATTTAATAGTTAATTAGATATTAATTTAAAAATTATTTATTAATAATAAAATTATTTTATAATATTTAATTTAATTAAAATAATAAATAATTATTTTTTCTTTGTAAAATTATTTTTTATTTAATAATCTTATTATGTTGTGTATTTTAATATATGTTTAAAAGTTAATTAAGAAATTATTATAAAAAAAGTCTCAAGCATTAAATGTAACGGTTACTTTAACAATATTTTTCTAAATTAAAATATTAATATAATGGTTTCATAATTTACAAATTTTTTTTTTAAATTAAAATATTAATATAACTGTTTCATAATTTACAAAATAACATTTTTCTAAATTAGAATATTAATATTACTGTTTCATAATTTAGTGTGTTTTTCCCATCATTCTTTTTTCTATATATAAATTGCATTCTCTACCTTAAACATATCTATAGATAAAAATATATCAATTCAAATTTAAGGTATAATAATAATAAATAAATAAATAAATAAATATTTTTTACTAAAACATATTATCACAAAGATATAATCAATTTAAATAAATGTTAACTATTTGATTTTGAGTTTCTACTAATATTAATACAAATGTCTTAACCATTTTCATGCTCTATTATGATGTAACATAAAATACAACATCAAACAACCATAACTCTCAATTCATTAGTTAAAATCTCAAATATTTAAGATTCAGACATACACTTACTGCTTAATTAGTCTAATTCCTTATTGTTTGTCAATATTTGTTCCAACTCATCATATTTAATTTTCATGTACCACATTTGAATATGAATTAAACACATTTTCTTTTTCAACTCATATCTATATCATTTCACTAATATAATATTTAAACACAATGTTTGATTAATAATTTTCTCACAATTCAAATTCATATTACGATCCTCACAATAATATTTAGGAACAAAATACAAATAGAAAAACAACTCAAATAAAATAAAACTAAAAATTTAAGCAAATTAAACAACTAAAGAAAAAGAAAGAGCAAATTAAACAAATTGAAAAAAATAACTAGAAAGATAAAATCATGTTTATTCTGCTTTGTTCTCAATAATCTATTTTTAGCAACTTATCCAGCTCTTTGTTGAAATCCTCAAGTGTATTTTATTCCTTTCTTCCTTGAACACTATATTTCTGTATTTGAGTGTAGTGCAGTTTTAGAAAGGTATTTTTTGGAAACTGTGTGTTGCCAAGGAGTGGTGTGTGTTCTCGAGGGGTTCAAGATCATCACTATTGGTGTGTGTTTTGTTATCTAGGGTTGATTACATAGTGAATTCTCAGTGGTTAGCTGAGGATTGGATGTAGCTCTTGGTTAAGAGTGAACCAATATAAACATCTTGTGTGATTTTCTCTATCTCTACACTCAAACTATTTTAACACTATTTAATTTTTTTTTGGTATAAACAACCAATTGTTTCGTGAAAACAACAAGTTGATTTTCTGAAATCAAACTTAAAACATAATTTTTATTAAGTTGAACAAAATTTCAATTGGTTGATTTTTCAGAACTTTTCACTCTACCTTCAACCTTTGTGAAAATCTTTCAAAAACAATTCACCCCCTCTTGTTTAGGCTTCTAATTCTAAAAGGGTTGAGTTATGTGAGCACACAATTTTGAAACGCTTAACTCACTCAAGTGAGCTGTATCTCGCCCATGCTAGTTTCTCTGCACAAAAATTCAAAATTTGTAAATAAAATAAATAAAAATTGTACCGCCCTAGTGGTTGGGTATGATGACGTGGCACCCTGCTACAGTGTAGGCGTGTTGACAAGGCGCCAGGTTGGCAGTTAGGAAGGAAGTCGGGAGGCACGTGTAGTCGCCGATTGTTAAGTTGGCGTGTCCCGATCT
>Ga0123342_1010184_pt1 | contig 10877 bp, 3 predicted proteins | sample Turbeawhitnodule_FD_89960 | JGI IMG/M metagenome (GOLD analysis project Ga0123342, IMG submission 89960) | Root nodule microbial communities of legume samples collected from Mexico - Turtle bean Mexico white nodule | ecosystem: Host-associated > Plants > Roots > Nodule | place: Mexico: Nepantla... | reverse complement strand
TCCAATTTCACCTTCAAATCTTCTAGCCTAGTGTTCTATTGGAAATTAAGGCTAGCTTCCCTTACCTGAAAATTAGAAGATATTCACTAAGAGCTCCAAAACCACCAAGAACCCAAAGGTAACACAGAGTTCTAATAAAAAATCTAACTATATCACTAAGACCTGAGCTAACAGAGATTAACCTTAAAGCTAAAAGGGTCACATGCAAGCAAGGAAGAAAACAACTTAACAAGTTCCAAATTTGACGTCGAACAGATGAAAGAGGAAGTCAGAATTGTAGAGAAAAGGGAGAGGAAAGGAAAAGAACTTTCTAGAGAGATGGTGAGTCTTTTTAAAATGAAACCTGAATAACTGAATTTCTATTTATATGCCCTTTTCATTTACAATTATTCAGAGTCATTTAAAATATATCACTTCTACTCTAAAGTAATTTTCTAGATCCTTACATAATAGCTGCAAATGAAAAGATTTAATTTTTATAAAAGTTAAAATACTAAATATAATATATGAGTAAATCTATATTATGTAATGTATTTTCTTTATAATAAATATTTATGCATTTTATTTTTAAAAAAGTATTTAATCAAAATAACTATGACTTAAAAAGTATTATTATCATTAAACTCAAATTTGAATTAAATTAAATTTTGTTATTATAATAAAAATACTATTTTAAATCTAAATATTGTTACTATTTCAATTGTTTGAGTCCGCATTTGTTTTTTAAATGATTTTTATCTTTAGACTGATCTATCCACAACTTATGTTACTAAGTCCTATCCAATTTCTTATATTAAAGTATATTATTTGATGGATTAAGTAAATGATTATATAATAAATATATGTCAATGAATATCAATATAATTGTATACTCCATATACCTTGCAGGACAATTGGAATTCATACATTGTTGAGCTAACTTAATTCATAATATATTTCAATAGTTTGGATTGAAACTAAATGAAAATTCATATAATTAAAAAAACTAGTTTAAATTTTTATACATTCAAATCCAAATAATTGTATTGAATCTAAATTCATATTTTTAAAGGAAGACAGTTTAGATATTTAAAAATGTTCTCATACTGTTTATTATTTATTTTATAAAAGTAACATTTTAGTTAGGCTGACACTTCAAGTAATAACTATAATTTATCATTACATGAAAAAATTATTAGACTATATCTATTCATATAGATTTATAAGAATAAACGAGATGAAAGTCTATTGTACCAACGAAATGATTCTCTATAAATAAATCATAAATTAAACATCTTATCAGCACACACATTCCCTTAACGAAAAAATATGAGTAACCCTAAACCTGATTTTCCCACAATAATTAAGACAATTATTCCATCGATTACGAAATATTAGTCATAGCAGTAAACACAACACAAATCAAGGCAAAATAACATTCAAGTTAGACATTAGCATGCTCAATCTTTTGAGTTTCCTTCATAGCCATAGCATGTATAACTCCGTAAAACTTAACAACCATAAAAGTCTAAACTTCAAGAAACGCAGAAAAAACACCAATAAACTCTTTCATACTCTCACGAAAAATAACTCCAAGAGTAGAAAGACCAAAATATATTTTTCAAAATTGACTGTAAATTTAAAAAATTTAAAATATAAAAATTACTAATGGAGAGAGATTTATTTAACATAATAATAAGTAACATAGTAAGATAAAAAAATTAAGTTATATACTCTACTTTAATCACATATTTTTCACAATCACAACACCAATAAATTCTAATTTTGATAATATTTTTTATAAAAATATTTGTAAATATTTAATTTATAAAAAAATAATTATAAATCTATATTAACTGAAAATAAAATATTTCCGAAGTAAATATTTTAAAAAAATACTGATATGATTATATTTGTCGGATCAAATTTTAAAAGTATTTATGAAAAGTTAATATTATTATTTCTAAAACATAAATTTAAAATTAGGGTGACATGAGCAACATTTTGGAATAATGCAGATGATGTTTTATGGGAGATGATTCATTGCACTGTATAATAATTAATAATAGAGGTACAATTTACAAATAGACAAAGTGACAATGAAGTCATCTTTAGTTAAATCAACAAACGACACCGTACAGTATCATCAGATTGCGTCACCCACGTGCCAAGCTAAGCATTTGATTGCGTCACCCACATGCAACCCTAAATTCTGAATGATATCTTTTTAATAAGAACGTAAACTAAAATACGAATTTCGTATTTGAGTATTTTACGAAAATAAATTAGTAATTCAAAACACGTTTGATAAATATCAGTTGAACGCCGACACGCATTAATGACAAAGCATTGGATCCACGCAAAGGCGTAGAATAATGTTAAATCTAGAGTTTTTTTTTTCTCAAAAATGGTGTAATATGAATGTCAAATTTCTGGGTAAATAAAACATTTTTTTTTAATTTTCGTAACAACTAACTTGTGCACATGTTTTCCAGGACCTTATCGGCATGTTTGTATCTAGACGATGATTTGCAAGAAAAAGAAAGTGTAATAAAAGTTTAAAAAATGAAAAAATAAATGAATAAAAACATAAAAAAAATGCAATTTTTTTTTAAAATTTTCTCTTTTTCCATGAAGAGATTTGCGAAGAAGAAATTTGCGAATGAGTTTACATTATCATTTTGAAAAATAATTAATAAATTATATACTAATTATATATATGCAAATTTTATTTTAATATATATATATAATATTTATAATTTATTTATTAACCATTAATATTAATTTTCATATTATAATAAAATAAATAATAAATAAAAGATTAATTTAAATTATTAATACATATTTTTATTAAATTTAATATTTATTTTATTTTTATTTTAATCTGTATTTTTAATTTTTTTTATCAAATTTATAAACTTACATACATTTAAAAAAAATAAAAATTATTTCACAATATCACACTAATTGTAACATCCCTATATTTTCCCACATCTAAAAACTAAAATCTGTATAAAATATTAAAAAAATATATAAACATAATCCAAATATGTCCACCACTCTTTCTTAAAATGTTACAAAACATATCTCTCTTCATAAAACTTTAATATCTACATAAAATTAAAACAAATATTTAAATTTCAAGTAAAATAATTCCATCATCCAACTTCTCACTGAGGAGGAGCTCAATCACATGTAACATAATCTGTTCCCGTGTAATTACACGATCATCACAGATAAGAAACAACACAAACAAATAACAGAGTAAGCTAGCTATATAAAACAAAATTCTATATAATTTCAATTTGAAATTAGTAAACATAAATATTAATTTCATACAATTTCTCAAGTCATCAAGTGTCACACAAATTCTCAAATTTCAAGTGTCACACAAATTCTCAAATTATCAAGTGTCTATTAAAATTCAATATTCATCTTTCACATGTCAGACTTCCACTGGCACATATAACATAAACACTTGACTCTACTTCCAGAAGACTCGTGCGTTGACTTAGACTCAGAGATCGACACCTGTCATACTAAAACACTGTGAAATCCACACAACTATGCGCATAAATAATCTCAATATCATCTCTTTCCTACTATGATAGGGTTAACTCATATAACAGGTCAAATTAGTTATCTTTCAAACAACTTACCCATCCATATGAACATCCTTCGACTCTCACCACCTGAATAACTTCATCTATATGATTCAATTATCTCGGTAGAGTCAGAATATCTCCTTCTAGACGAATCCCTAATCAATGCACATCCTAAACAATCTTAACACGGTATTTTCTTTCCTGAAAATATTATGTCTTGATCTTACTTTCACATCATTGCACACTTCATTTAACACATCAATACACCATTCAATCATAACATATAATTTAAACTTTCTAACAATCCAAATATATCCAAAAAATTATTTAACAATAGTATTCCAAAATAAACTATGCTAAAATAATAATAATAGCAATATCCATATATGTATACAAAATTTTGGATTGATCGAAAATATTTTAGGTTGATCTAAATGACACAAGAGAGCACCAAAATTTTTGGATTGATCGAAAATATTTTAGGTTGATCTAAATGACACCAAAGAGCACCAAAAATTTTGGATTGATCAAAAATATTTTAGGTTGGTCTAAATGACACCAGAGAGCACCAGAAATTTTGGATTGATCGAAAATATTTTAGGTTGATCTAAATTACACCAGATAGCACACAAAATAACAAAGTCCCTGTTATAGCTAAAATTACTCTAAATCAACATCAAACAACTCATACTTAACAACATTATAATTGTATAACAACAACCATATATCAATTTTACATTCAAGTCTCAATCAATTTATAATATACTTAAAACAAACAATCCTGGAAGAAAGTTTGAGACTGGTGACCACGTCACCCTCACATCCCGATCTTCTAGCCTAATGTTCTATTGGAAATTAAGGATAACTTCCCTTACCTGAAAATTAGCATATATTCGTTAAGAGGTCCAAATCCACCAAGAACTTAATTTGCACCATAGAGTCCTAATAAAAAATCTAACTATATCATTAGAACCTTGTGCTAACAGAGATTAACCCTGAAGCTAAAAAGATCACATGCAAAGCAAAGACAAAAACAAGTTCAAAATTTGACTCAAAGAGAATAGCAAAAATGAACTTACTCTATCAGAGATTCTGATCTGACAATCTTGTAGTACTCACTGCCAGGAATCTGATGGTGGACTCTGATCGACGAACTGATGAGGGAGGAAGTCAGAATCTTAGAGAGGAAGGAGAGGAAAAGAAAAAAACTTTATAGAGATATGTGGTTCTTTTTAAAATGAAACCTAAATAACAGAATTTCTATTTATATGCTCTTTTAAATTTAATAATAAAATATTCAAGTATCATTTTAATTTTACCACTTATACTCTAAGACTATTTTTCTCAATCCTTACACTAATTACAAATTTCAACAAACTTTACTCACAAATATACTCTAACATACCTCAATCTAAACGATATCATTTTTCTCTTAAATCATTTTAATTCACTTCCTCAAATTTTGTTTTCAATCCAAATACACCCTACAAGAAAAATGTGTTTAAAATTAAATAATTATTAATCCCAAATACGAGTTTAGTTAAAAATATATATAAATTATGTTTGAGTCATATTTATTAAGGCACACTTTTAATATTTCATTCATAATTTTTTTTCCACAACTTCACTGTTATCGGTACTCATACTTAATATTTATGTTTCTCTTACAAAGTTATTTATATTAAAATCGTTTTTGACATAAATAATTTTAAAATATTAACTTTTTTACAGAAAAATCGTGAACTTCAAACACATTTTTTCTTATACAGTCCCCTCCTAAAGCGCATAAGCAAGTACACGACTTAGCAATTATGAAAAAAAAAATATTTTACATATTTTAAGAATTTCATCTACACATTACACCAATTTAAAAAAAAAACTAAAAATACCAAATAATACCATTTATTAATCCTACCTCCAATGTTTAAAGTTCTATCTAAAAAACTAATAATTTTTTATAACTTTAACAAAAAATATCATATATAGATATAATAAATATATAAACTAATTAACATTAAGTAAAATACATAAATAATAAAGAAAATAATATTAATTTAAATTTTGAAATAAGAATTAAAGAATTAAATGGACGCGAATCAATTACGTTTGTTTGTAGTGATTATTGTTGATTTGCGCTGGCGGATTGGAAGGGAGAGGTGGGTTTGTTCCCCCTAACCAATGAGTAGAAAGAAATTAAAGTTTATTGAATTACCATTATGTCCTACCATTCTAAAGCATAAATTTGATATTATTCTATTATGTCAATGATGAGACCATACTAAAAGGTTCATTCAAGCTGCTGAGAGACCTTTACTATGTCTTTTCTCTTTGTTGTCAATGTCACTGTTCTCCTTCCTCAATGATTTTTTTTTTTCAAAAGTATAATACTTCATTATTACATTTAATTTAAATCTTTAACTTTTGGTTAGACTTTAAATAGTTATAAAAAATTAAATTTATATTATTAAGCATATAATATAAAGTTATAATTATAAGCATGGGGTTGTGTTTGATATTTATTTCTTTTTAACATTAAAGTAAATTCTCCCAACCAATATAATTGTATAATACAAATTAAGGAAAACACAGTTAATATAATATTATCTTATTGTATAATTTAACAGTAAGTAGGAGCGTTTTGGTAAATTAATATAACCTAATTCATTTTAATTTTTGTTCTTTCATACCAATCAAATGTATTATAAATTTTTTACTCATTTCAACTTCATTTTAAATAATCTCGTTTTTCATTTTTAATATTTATCTTTTCTTAAACACTCTTAAATAATCCTTAAAACCAATAATTTAGGGAAGAAGAAGTAACAATTATAATTATAGTAAAGTATTCACACACAAAGTTATAATAAATGATCGATATAAGTATACGGAATTTAAAAATTATAATAATTTTCACGATTAACATTTTAATTTGAGTAAATTATATGGAGTTTCATTCTATTATTCAGCGAAATTGATTAATATGAAAAGACAGTTATTTTTACAAAATAGTATTTAATATTTTATGATTTTAATTAATTAATATTATAAAGTAATTTATCGTGACAATACATAAGGTAACTGATGACGGTACTTATTTCCGATTTTTTAAACTTTAAGGAGTAAAATTATAGTGAAAAACGTGTAACGTAGGGGTTGATTAACAGAAAATGCATGAATTTAAATTATTTAAATGTAAAACTTAAAGTATTTATTACTACTGAAGGAATGAATCAACATGTAAGGAAGTTATTCTAAAATAATTACAAATTTTGAAATCTTACAAATACAATTCTATTGAAATTTATGTAATTTGTAGAAAGAATTGCGTACTCTATAACGATTTTATTAAGTTTGACTATAAGTGAGTTATATGATTATTAATAAATTATACATGCTTGCACATGTTTACTGATAAACTAATTTATTAAAATTTAACTTATTTATAATTAAGTTAATTTAAATTTTTTTAAAACTATTTTTATTCTAAAAATATTTATAAAAAAATTGCTGAAAGTATATCATTTGCATATTGCAGAAATAGATGTTTGAAGATAGTGCGATTTGTCATGTATATTTGTTTAGTTACTTCATGTATGTGTTGCTTTTATATTTTTAGAAAATCATCAAATAGAAATTAATTTTTAGAAACTAAAATAATTAATTACAATAATAATTAAATCAGAGATATTTTAAAAATTAAATTAGTTTCTAAATTAGTTTATATTATTGTTAGATAATTTTTAAATTGGTATCTAATTAGGTTTTAACTACCAATTATTTAGATTCTAAATTTGGTAGCAAAAACTTTGGTTGCTAATTAGATACCAATTCAGAAACCATTTAACAATAATAGATCAAAAATTTATTTAGTCCCTAAAATAATCTCTAATTTAATCACTATAGTAACTAATATTTTTTGTCTCTAAAATTGGTTTGTATTTCACGATTTTCTTGTAGTGATTGGTGAAATTTGACGAAAACAGATCTTTAGAAACGAGCATTTTGCTTAGTTATGATTTGTTGGGAAAGTAACATTTTGAAAATAAAAATGAATGAGAAAGTGAAGCTAATAGAATTGTGTTTAGGGTTTATGAGCATACGTAGGTGAAGTGTTAATAAAATTGGGGCATTGGAAGCAATAATAGGAAGGAATAAAACTTTGGTTAATGGCCGGAACCATGACATGTGACTTCCACTTTATGGGACATATGCTAAGTAATGAAGTTAGATCCACAAGATTTCTTTATTCCATAAATTTAGAGATTGAGACATAGACAGATTTAAATGGAAGAGTATCGAACATGAGATGTGTCGATATTTAGAACTTGTAAAATCAACCACTAATCAAAAGTCCTACGATTGAACCCACTCACTGTCAAATCCATTAAAGCTCAGTGCAATGCATTCATTCGATGGTAGTTATATTATCACCAAATTATTATTATTATTATTTTCCTTAAAAGTTGTTTTTAAAAGCATGATGTTTTGAGTTGGGTAGTACACCAAAGGGTTGTTTAGGAATCGTTGTGTTTAAGGCTGGAAAGGACCATATTGTTTCAAATTTATTGAGTTTGTTTTGGTTCAAATGTGCAAAAATGAAAGGAAGGACTATGTGGACTTCAATCTTCATTCTCACGCTTAGAAAAGAGAAGAAAAGTAATGAATGAGGGAGAAAGACATGGTCGGATAAAACAAAATCCTAAAATGCCTTTTACTTTTACATCTGAAAATGTTTTACATGCCTAACTTATTTTAAACATTGCTATTCTTGAACCTCTGCCTCTAAAACTTTGTCTAAGGCACTGTTGCTCTTCGTGTGTTGGAGCTTCTACTTCAGCTTGTACTCATATTCTGGATTCAACAACTTCCTCACTTCTCTTCGACTCAAAACTGATTTATGTAACCCTAAAGCGCATGCTCATTACATGCATGCAGTGAAACAACATAATTAATATTCATTCAACTCCTTTTCTGCTACAAATTTAAGTTTTTATGGCAATGAAACAATTAGGTCTTTTTTTTTTACATAAATATACACTTTATGTGTACTAGTTTTTGGCTTCTACTTAGTTTATTTTTAGCACTTAATGATTGAAAAATATTTTGTTTATTATTTTGCAAAAAATATACGTAATGAGTGAGGAAAAGTTTAATATATTGAAATTCAATTCACTTTGAACTCATAATATTTTTAATTCAATAGATAAAGAGTTAATTAATGTCAAAGACAATGATAAAATAATTTCGAATACATATTTGTCATCAAATGTTTTCATTTATGTTGAATTAACGGATGTAATTTTTTTATAATTTTGACCGATGTTTTTGTTTCGCTTATGTTAGTTTTTATGTTTAATTTTTAGATTGATATTTATTTAAATCATGTGGATTTATATGGAAAGGATATACAGTGGATCAAATGTTTTGATAGACTACTTTCATTATTTTTTTTCATATAAAAAATAAAATATCCTTTAAACACTATTATATATTTATTTATTTACTTATTACTGATAAAAAAGCATATTCATAATTAATTATCATTTATGAATCTTATGAAATATAATAGCTTATATTTAGAATATCATTTCATTATTCACATTTTCTAATTCCATATATTCACATTTTCTAATTTGAGCATTTAAATTAAAGTAATATATCATGTAATAACATTATCATCTTTGCATAAAAACTAACTGTCCTCTCTTTTCTATTTTTTTCAAATCAATTAGTCATAGTTATAAATTTTTTACATATTTATCATCTCTTTCTACTTTCGTTCCTTCTGTTAAAATAAACTCATTTTTCATTTTTTTTTTCAATCTCCACTTTCTATCAATCCCATCAAAACAAAAAAAAAATGTTGTTAAGAGTAGGTGATGAAAAGTGAGAATAAAAGAGAAAAGAAACCAATTGAATTAGAGTTGAAAGCGAAGTTCTTTGAATCGAGTAAAAAAGAGTAAGAAAAGTATTTAAATTTTAAACTTAAAAGATAAATTTCTCTCCATAACTTCCAATTTTTTTGACATGGGATAAATATATTTGGATTATATATTCTTAAAATGATGTAGATGAAGATGATTTGGCATATTTAACTCATGTTACAAGATAACTGTATTTAAATATTAACAATTGATATAACACTCCAAAAAAATTGAAGTGCCTCTTCATTAATTAATATAAAACCAATGTGGCCATGAAAAATCCACGTCATATAATGAAAGCTTTAAGTTCAAAACTCCTATTTCATATTTTCCATTTTGTTTGATGTGTACGGTTAACTTTGTTATAGGAAATATTTAAATTGCTATGAGTGGAATATGAAGATATAAGAATAATTATTTTTTTAAAAATAGAGTTATTGATATTTTGAAATATATTTTATGGCACAATTAAAGATTTAGTTTTAGATTTCAATTAAGGTATTTTCGGTGGGCTAGTGTCTTAAATTCCTGGTATGCATGCATTCGATTAAAAGTTTTGATTGATTTATAAATCGTGAGGACCAGTAGTATTATTTGTGTAGATAGTTGGTGACAAAATTATAAATTTTTATTTTTTTTAACATTTATTCTGTATAAAGATTAAAGTACTCATAAACTAAGTCACATTTATTTATTTTTATCGATAAAAAATAGAAAAAATAATAATAATATTAAAGAACAAACATCATAAACAAAATAAAAATATAATTGTAAGGAATCAATTAAAGGCATCCTGGGCCCTTCCTGGCACCTCTTCCCTGCAACGCTTCTGCGCCACCATTCTTAGCAAGAAAGAAAGGAGCATCACACAGCCTATTGTTGCCAAGAAAGAAACGAGCACTATGCCTCGCATCAATAAGGAGAATTAGGTTAGTTATTCAAAAAAAAATATTATATATTGTTTTATTCTGAAATTAGTACTTATTTAAAATTTATACCAAAATTTAAGTTAACAATTTAGAATTAAGATTAGTATTTATATTTTTTTTTTATCAGCAATAAATTAATTAAATTAAATGAGACACTTAAGAGGTGTCTCAAACCCTTTTACATACCCCTATCTAATTTAAGAGTTTAGCATATCAATACAAAAAGCACAAAGATCTTAACCTACTAGGGACCCCTTCTCCCCTTACAAACCCAAAGGGAAAGGGGAGCTCTCCAACCCAGCCAATACATCTGGGTGTGTTGCCACTGGACCTCAGACTTCAAGCAGAGAAGTTGGGGATTAAGCATCATGAACAGCTAGCCATTTGTAATAAACTACTGTAACACTTTACATTAAGAGCGCTTTCCAAACCAACATACC
>Ga0123342_1010183_pt1 | contig 10877 bp, 7 predicted proteins | sample Turbeawhitnodule_FD_89960 | JGI IMG/M metagenome (GOLD analysis project Ga0123342, IMG submission 89960) | Root nodule microbial communities of legume samples collected from Mexico - Turtle bean Mexico white nodule | ecosystem: Host-associated > Plants > Roots > Nodule | place: Mexico: Nepantla... | reverse complement strand
GCCTTCAAAATCTTGTCAACATTGATCTAGGGTTTAACTTTTTCAAAGGGAGTCTTCCCTCATCTCTACTTAAACTTCCATCTCTGCGAGAACTTAAACTTCCCTTTAATAAACTCACCGGTGTCTTGGGTGAATCAGTGATGACCGCACCTACACTGGAGATGCTTGATTTGGGTAATAATAATTTGGAAGGACCTATTCCTTTGTCTATTTTTAACCTTAGAACACTTCGTGTCATTCAACTGAATTCAAACAAGTTTAATGGCACAGTAGAATTGGACATGATTCGAAGGTTGAGTAATCTAACTAGATTAAGCCTCTCGCATAACAATTTGTCAGTTGATATATTCTCTAGATATGATCATGATCCATCATCCTTTCCTGTTCTAAGAAATTTAATGTTGGCATCTTGCAAGTTGAGAGGAATCCCTAGTTTTCTGAAAACTCAGTCATCTTTGCTATATCTTGACCTTGCTGACAACCAGATTGCAGGAACAATACCTTTCTGGATCTGGCAACTTGAATATGTTGTTCACTTGAACCTTTCCAAAAATTTCCTAACAAAATTGGAAGGAAATGTCAGGAACTTCAGTTCAAACCTTTTGATTGTTGATCTTAGTTCCAACCAACTAGAAGGGCCATTGCCTTTCCTTCCACCGTTTGTAAATTATTTGGACTACTCAAACAATAGTTTTAACTCGGTCATTCCAGCGGACATTGGAAATCGTATCCCTTTCATAATAGTGTTGTCTCTTTCAAACAACAATTTTGAGGGAAAAATCCCTGAATCCCTTCTCAATGCTTCAGGTCTTCGTCTGCTGGATCTTTCTCGCAATAACTTTGTTGGAACGATTCCCAAGTGTTTTGTCAAGTTGAGTAGCACTCTTCGGGTGTTGAACTTAGGTGGAAACAAACTTGAAGGATATATTCCTGATACTTTGCCAACCTCATGTACTCTAAAGTTTTTGGACCTAAATGACAATCTCTTGGAGGGTACCATCCCAACATCCTTGGTTTATTGCCAGCGACTACAAGTCCTGAACCTTCGAAGAAATTCTTTAACCGACAAATTTCCTTGTTTCTTAAGTAATATTTCCACTTTACGAATCATGGATTTACGGTTAAACAAACTTCACGGGTCAATTGGATGCCCAAAAAGTAGTGGTGATTGGGAAATGCTCCATATTGTTGATGTAGCCTCCAATAATTTCAATGGTACAATACCAGGAACCCTATTGAAGAGTTGGAAAGCAATGATGCGAGACAATGTTAATGTCGGACCAGAATTTGGCCACTTATTCACTGATATCATTGATCACTATGATCCCAAGAATTATAAGGATTTAGTGTCACACTTAGACAAAAGAATTGTAGCAATGTTGGCTAAACTTGTTACAAACGTATCTCGATCTTTCCTTGACCAGGGATCCTTAGATTTTAATGAAATTGACGGTTCTCGATATCAAAATTCGATTATTATAACAAATAAAGGTCAACAAATAAAATTGGACAAAATCCAGAGAGCCTTCACTTACATGGATATGTCAAGCAACAAGTTTGAGGGTCCAATACCAGGTGAGTTAATGCAGTTCAAGGCAATGATTGCTCTTAACTTGTCAAATAATGCCCTCTCAGGTCATATCCCATCATCGATTGAAAATTTGAAGAATCTTGAATCCCTAGATTTGTCACACAATTCTTTGAATGGAGAAATCCCTGGAGAGCTTGCTAGTCTAACTTTTCTTGCATATCTGAATCTCTCAAATAATCACTTGGTGGGTGAAATTCCAAAGGGCACCCAGATTCAATCATTTGATGGAGATTCCTTTGAAGGAAATGAAAAGTTATGTGGACCTCCACTGACCCGTAATTGCAGCAATAATGGAATGCCCACACCTGAAACACCTAAATCTCATACTCAGAGTTCAATTGATTGGAATTTATTAAGCGCAGAGTTGGGATTTGTTTTTGGCTTTGGAGTTTTCATTCTGCCTCTTCTTTTCTGGAAGAGATGGAGGTTGTGGTATTCCAAAGAGGTGGAAGAGATGCTTCACAAGATCATTCCCATGCTTGATTTTGCGTATGAACACCAACGTGGGAAGACATATAGAACTCTAAGGAGGTACTGAAATCTAAGGTAAAATACTTCTATTCACTTAGTTTCTACACTAAGGAACTTTATATATTCTACATAAAATTTCAATGTTATATTTCTGAATCAATTTTTCTTTGGTTATGAGCAGTGTCAAAATAAGGATGTTGTCCATTATCCATGTTGGTGAGAATGATGAAGTAGTAAGTAATTTTTATGAATTTAGTGGTTGTTTCATAGTTCCTTCCATTTAATTTACTTTCAGATGTAAAATGGAGAGATTCCTCCTATGTTTACAATCCAAAATTATTGAAATCTGGATATGTCAAGTAATCAAGAAATTTTGTAAAGTTGGTTGTAAACTACTATCTTTGATTATACAGTTATCAAAAAGTAATACTTCGGTGTTAAATTAAATTTTTTAATTAAATATCGTACACAACACAATCTAATATAGCACAATATAATATAATATTAAATAATATGGTAATTGTACTGGTCAGTATCGGGCAAATCAGTCACTCAGTCTTGGTGACCGATTGACCGTATCAAAGCATACTTAAAGCACTAAATAAATGACAACAACGATAATTATAAAGAATCTTTTATGAGTCACATTTATATCTCCAACAAATCAGCTAAATACTGATTAATTGAAATATGATACAGATATTCTTCAGATATACGAACATACCTATATACTAGTATATTTCCCTATAAATCCGGGACCACGATACACATCACTGAACAACTGATATTCAACCCATCACAATGAGTACCCATGACCAACACTATAAATCAACCATTTGCAGAGGTGTAAGGTACGCTTTAACGAGTTTACAAATATATACTCTTTACACAGAGTACTACCTTGATCTCAGAGTACTTTTTTCAGGTCTACCCTGACCGAGCACCAGCAATTGAGGAAAGAGACTGGAAGGAAAGAGCGAGGGGATCACCGACACATCAACAATTGTAGAATCAGTTCCAGGTACTATATAGCCTCTTTTTGCCTATACATGTACAATTGGCGCCCACCATGGGACCAAGATAACAGTCAATTCCAGTTTAGCAACAATGGTGTCAACAAGGAACGCAACCAACCATAATCGGGTCACTGAAGAACAAATCACAATAATTCAAACACACCAGGCGCAAGTAGAGGAGATTCCTCAAAAAGGCATCGAAGATCAACGAAGGAATAAAAAGGAGGTGCGCCTTCTCAAAAAGCAGAATAAAGAGTTAAAGCAACAACTCGATGGAACTGAACAAGAGGAAAAATCTTGGTTAGGTAATTGTTAGAATGAGAGGCCTTAAACAAGAGGGGGGTGAATCGTTTAATGAAAGATTTTCAAAAATTTTGGACAAGAATGAATATTAGTGCAGTTAAGTGAAAAGAGCATACTTATTTTTTCGATGAGTGGACGGTGGTGTTCAATGGCGTGAAGGAGGAGACGAAGAGTTCGTAAGAGGCTAGGGTAGAAGGAAGTGGACTGGGAAAGTGAGGAGTGAGTGAACAAAGGGGGTGTTTTGAAAAGTGAAGAAGTTGAAGCAGTAGTATCCACCGTTTATACAAAGCCACATGGACGCTCCAGATTTAGTATAGTGAGGTGTCATATCAAGAAATGCTTCGGCAACCGCGCCTCACCTACCCTATGCGAAAAACGTCATGTCAGCCGCCAATACTGAAAGATCTCTTTGCCTAACCTAGCTCGGCTCGAGCCTGGGAGGCTTGTGTACAGGCCAGGAGTACTCGGGACCTCGGTCCAAGTGTTTAGGTATGGCCAGGTCGATTGTGCGAGTTGTGCTCAGCTCAGTCTAGGCCAAGTATGGGCCTACATGTGTGTTGAGAGGTGAGCCTAGATTTTCTAGTAAGTGTACGTGGAAAAGATAATTAAAAATAACAAAAGAAATAATTGAATTGGTTGATGTATACAGGAATAACTAAATTGGTTAAAGTATATTATTAAATGCAAGTAAAAGTAGTTAAGAATGTTTGTACCTGAAAATAACAGGTACACGGCAAACAGATTATTGTTATTGTTGACTGATATTATTGATGTTGAGATTATATTCTCATTTATGAAAATTGTTGAAGGAATGTCTATAAAAGGGGTTTGAGACCCTAGGTAAAGGTACGCTTTCTGAATACTCTAGACTTAAACAAATTTTATAGTTTGAATGCTCTCACTGACTCGATTGTCAAAGTGTAATCAACAGGTAGAGCCCTCTTTGTCCTAGTGGACCAGTGTTTCAGAGCACCAAGTGAAGGCCAGTCAAAGCGAAACTCAACTCGGGGATCGACCAAAGTATGCCGGCAAGAACAAGCGCATATAAAAGTTTTCAATATCACATGCTTGGAAGTCCATTCTTCCCACCAATTCAAAAAATGTATCCAAATATGTGTATGGATCCTCATGGTCCATTGCTGTAAATTGGTGGGTACTGGTGAGACTAAGGAAAGCGAGTTTCATCTCTAAGGCCCTACTGGTAGCAGGTATTGCAATACTAGAAAAATGCCTTGACCCCTGATACACAACATAATCTCGAGGTGGTTCTTGCTCTTCTGTCATGTTGCTTTCCTCCTAAAAACTATTAGTGGGAAAAGAAGAAGTGTTTGAGGATTCCTCTCTAGTATCTCCTTGTCTTTCTTTTGTCTTTGTCTTTCTGTTTCTTTTGGCTGCCCTTTCAATCTCTACTTCGAATAATAATTGGTCTTTGAGAATTTGACCTCTCGATATCATATAAGACAACTAATTCAAGGGTTAACACAAGGATTCACTAGTAAGAGAATAATGTTTAAAAAAATAAATTAAAATTGAAACAAATAAAAGAGAATAAATTCAAATAATATGAAATCAAATAAATTCAAAGATCTGTACTAAATTAAAAACATAATAAATCTGAAATTAAATAGAAACAAATAAAAGCAAATAAACTCCAAATAAAAATTAAAACAATAAAAGAAAATCTGTAGATTTAAAGAAAATAAAATAAAACAATTATGTAAATAATGTAGATTAAAAACAGTAACAAATTTAAACACAATAATAAAAAATAAAAACAATTAAAATATTCACAATATTTAGGAAATTATACTAAAAAATAAAATTGTTTCCCGACAATTGCACAAAAAACTTGATGACTTTTTACAGCAAGTGTCACGCGTTGTCAGAAGTAATAATGTGTCCCTAAGGACTAATATCGAAACCACAAGGAACAAATGAATAATATAGTAAAATATTCACTAAATATAAAATAGAATAATAAAAGTTTGTTGGAATTTGTTGTGCTGACAATGATTAACAAGAAAACAAGAAAAATAGTTGTTGCTTTAATTGCAAAAATAGGAATTGGGTTTCATCTTTCTCACTCTTTTGTATTTAAATTAACCTCATAATATTATGTCCTTTGATTGATCTTGATGTCCATATAAAAATCATTTATATTGATTCCTCGCATATAAAATTATTAAGGTGTTTCCTAAATATTGATTTCTCGCATATTTATAAAAACAACTTAGCATTTTGATTAGACGTTGATAGTAATTAACATTTCAAGTCTATTCTTACCACTCAAATATGTTAAGCATTATTGATTAGGTCAGAACCTAAAAATACTTTCCAATCAAATTTAAGATTCTAGATTAAGAATTAGAATCAAAACAATAATACCAATAATCAATCAAGAACAAAATGTTATGTTTAGAGATCACCTCAATACATAAGAGTTTGAACAAATTACTCATAATCCTAAAGGGTAGACTTAGCCACATATCTTATAACACATTCTATTCTCCCAATTGGGTTACAAATCATTCAACGGTGTTTTCCTCTCAATCTTGCACACCAGGGTTGTGCCTCAAGCCCCCTATTTAACCTAAATTTTATTGGGCTTAAGTGGATTCTCGCTCAAGTGAGAATGGACTCGCTTGAGCAAGCAAAATGATGTCCAACCCAACTTCACTAGTGCTATCTCGCTCAAGTGAGATATAGTTCGCTTAAGCGAGCTCCCCTGGTGGTGAGATGGTTCTTTTGCACTTTTTGGTAGCTTGGTGAGTTTTTATGCATTTCAACTTTTCCTTTTTAGCTTTGTATATTCTCCTTCTGCCCAATCATCTCCATTCTCCCCTTGGATCCTGAAATTAACACCAAATTTGGAAATAAATCGTTCCTATTCTAATTAAAATCATAAAATATGTAAAAAGGTATAAATTCATAAATTTAGAGTTATTTTATGCTTATTTTAGGAATTAATACTCATAAGTGCCTATATTTTAATATGAAATATTACTGAAATTTGGCACTTATCTACCACTGTGGTCGAAGTGTTTCAAGCATTCATAGCCTAGCCTAGACACCTTGTTCAAATTACATCAGAACCCCCGATAATAATCTCATTTCATTATATTAATTTATATTTATGTATTACATCTAATTTAATACAAATATTCTTTATTTTGTAGAAACGTCATCAGAAACCAAGTCCAAAAAAGAAGCATGAGATTCACATTGACGATCATGTAGATTCCTTAAAAGTAGCTACTAGTCAAGATCCTATGGAGATTCTGTGGGGTGGTACTTTTTTTGGAAGAAACACTTACATGTCGTTGTACATATACATGTCAGATTTGTTAGAATTTGCAATTGGACAACAGGAACTCAATATAAATATAATTTATTTTTTTTATGATGTATGTATCTTTACCTATATTTCAATTTACTTTAAGTTAAATTATTATTGATTATGCTTTAACTAATAACTTGTAGGTATTTGTTTGGAGTTTCTATTAATGATGGGAATCAAGATGTTTATGGATTCTTGGATCCCTATTATATTAATCCAATTGGAACAAAGAAATCGGAAATCCAGTCATACATCACTAACACTATTAGTTTAGAGGGAAAATAAATTTATTTGTGCCCTTATATTAATGAGTAAGTTCAATTATAAGTCGTCAATTAATACTATTTCATGTTTCAAATATTTACTAACTCTTTTCATGGATGATATAGGGGCCATTAACTGTTACTTGTCTTATCCACGATTGATAAGAATGTTGTGTAGTTTTGTTCCCTGCACAAGAACCCATCCACACATCTGAAGAATATAATTGATGTGTAATTACACTATAAACTTAACTGCAAATGTTACTAAAACTACTTACACGATATAATAAGGCTATTATAAACGTCATACTATACCGTATTAAATATTTTTAAAATCTTCATTATTTACATTGAAATTGGTTACCCAATTTGAAAATTACAACATTTATAACTGACATAAATTACACACTTAAAACCGTCACTTTATACAATATATTATATGACGTGTGCTATGACAATTCAGAATAGATTGCCACACGTATATTGTGGTGGTTATAAACACCACTTTATAAAGAAAGAACCATCACCACATACACATTTTTTTATAGTGAATTATCCTAAAAAAAGGTTTATCCCTTGTGATGCAAAACTTCCATGCTTCAAGCCTCACCTTGTTCATATCTTGGTTGGTCATGTCTCTTATGGTTTTTTTTGTTGACTTTTTAAGTCCAAATCAATATCCAAAGGAAATCCTTTTATGTCTTTACAAAATTCTAAAAAAATAAAATAACAAGAGAAATAAATACTTATATAATTTGTATAAAGACGAAAAAAAAAAAGAAAATCCTAATGTTCCCTACTTTTCACATATAGAGTCTTCTTTAAAATTTTATCATCTTCTATCTTCTTAGCCAATAATTTTTTGCTCGAATGATGTTTATTACCTTCTCTCTTTCCCTTTCCAAAGTGCATTAGTTTTCCATTAACTCTTTCACGTCATTTTAATTATGTAAATTAGGTTTTTTTGTGCCGATGAATGTTAATAAAAGTTATAAATTAAAGGACATGAATGAGTTTGTAATTAATTTCATGATCATTGTCATAAGTTGTCACATTACGAAAAATAACAAAGAGTACAGTTGTTATTGGCAGGGAGGATTTGTCTGATCAAGTTTGTACTTATATTTATCCCGCTTTTCGTTTTGTCACTATTCAAAATGCCCTCCGTAGTGACTACCGAGTTAGCGAGGATTCAAAGGAATTTCTTATGGGGTTGGGATGCTGACGAGATCGCTTGGTCTTCCTGGAGTAAGGTTTGTGACCCTTGTGAGGCTAGCGATCTAGGGATTCTAGACTTGCGGGTCTTTAACACAACTTTATTAGGTAAATGGATTTGGAGGTTGGGGTCGGATAAGGGCGGTATGTGGAAGGAGATACTTGATTCTAAATATGGTGGATGGAGAAGCCTGCGAGAGGGAGTGAACATTGGTAGGACCTCTCTATGGTGGAAAGATTTGATGGAGGTTTGGTGGTCAGAAGGATGGGGAAGGAATTTCGAAGATGCTTTCAAGTGGAAGATTGGCAATGGAGATAGTGTTTTATTCTGGGAGGATTGTTGGGCGGGTAATGGGGTTGTAAAGCGTGTTTATCCGAGGTTGTTCTCCCTGAGTTCTTACAAAGATGCTAAGGTGGTTGAGCTTGGGAAATGGATTAATGGTTCTTGGGAGTGGCAACTAACTTGGAGGAGGAGTCTATTTGAATGGGAAAAGCCTTTGGTGAGTATTTTTTCCAGGGTCTTTAAGGGTTGAGTTTTGACATGGAAGAGAAGGATAGTTGAGTTTGGAAAGATGGGGAATTCCCTGTTTATATGGTGAATTCTACTTACAATTGTTTAACGAGGGCACACGAAGGGGATAGTGTCTTTGTGTACAAAAAGTTTTGGAAGAGTAAAGTCATGCCTTCTGCACTTGTCTTTGCTTGGAGGGTGCTAGAAAATAAGATTGCAACTAGGACCAATTTAGAAAGGCACGGGATTGCGGTTGAAAGCCTTTTATGTAGTCTTTATGGGGTAGAGGAAGAGACTTGTCGTCATTTGTTTTTTGAATGTAGAATTGCTTGGACTGTATGGAGTCATTGCTTGACTTGACTTGGTGTAATGTTAGTGAGTTACAATGATCCACTGTTAAATTTGTTTCAGTTTAGGTTGTGTAACGCTTCTGATTCTGTTAATGATGTTTGCGGAGCAATTTGGATTGCAGTAGTTTGCGAGATTTGGAAGCACAGGAATAATGTCATTTTCAAAGGGGGGTGGTTGATTGTTTAGAAATGTTTGTTATAATTCAATTAAAGGTTTGGTCTTGGATTACTTCTAAGTCATCACATTCTGTTTTTTTTCTACTCTGACTAGTGTCTTGATCCATTGGTTTGTATGAGATTGGTTAAGTGATGTAATTTTGTCGGATATTTCTAGAGTTGGTGTTATGAGGATTGTTAGGATCTATATAAAGGTTAAATCATTCATGAAGTAATCCATATTTAATTTATTGTTTATTAATGATAAAAAAAACAAACAGTTGTTGTCGGGAAATAACACATCATCAAAGAAACTAAAGAAGTTATATAAAAGTTTTAAATCAGTGTAAAAATATGTTTACATTATTTATTACATAACTAATAGGTTGCCTTTAATTGCAAAAACTGTCATGCTACTTTATTCATATTTATTCTACTTTATTCATATTTATAAAGAATAGATGTTCAAATTAAAAACTACTTTTATATAAATAATAATAATAATAAATATCTAATGGAATAAATTATGTAATATATATATATACATATATATATATATATTACTTAAAAATTATCACATCTTTTATTTAATTTAATATTATTTCTATTAATTAATTATAATTAATTTTCTAAAATATTACATGTGCATAACATAATATAATTTACCATATTATATAATATTATATTATGTTGTGTTATATTAGATTGTGTTGTGTACGTGGAAATATAAATTCATTAATAAAAATATATTTTAAGTAATATATTTATATTAAACATATATTGTATATAAGAATTCTTATATTATTTCGTTTTGCATGCTGACACTTTAAACAAACACATTTTTTTTTATCAAAAATACATTTAAGTAAAAAAATATTTAAGATACTCCAACCCCTTATAAAAAAAATCAATCCTACAAACAGAAAAAAAAAACATGATGAAAGACCATAGCACCATAAGCACCACAACATGATAAAAACATGATAAAAAAAAACATTAAGCCATAATCAAACCATAGCACCAAAACCAAACCTAATTAAAAGCAAAAGAACATGTAAAAGACCATCAGAGTTGTGCCTTTTGCTCCATATGTAACCACGAACAGAACTGGTTTTGGTGGACATGAAACTGCTGTCACTTTTCAGAAGGTACTGAGTTCAGCATTCTCCTTCTACCACGTACATCACCCAACTACCGTATCCATTTTACAGCTGAAAGTAAGCTCAACGAAAGGAACTATGAAACAACCACTAATTCATAAAAATTACTTACTACTTCATCATTCTCACCAACATGGATAATGGGCAACATCCTTATTTTGACACTGATCATAAAGCAAAGATAAATTGATTCAGAAATATAGCATTGAAATTTTATGTAGAATATGTAAAGTTCCTTAGTGTAGAAACTAAATGAATAGAAGTATTTTACCTTAGATTTCAGTTCCTCCTCCTTAGAGTTCTATATGTCTTCCCTCGTTGGTGTTCATACGAAAAATCAAGCATGGGAACGATCTTGTGAAGCATCTCTTCCACCTGTTTGGAATACCACAACCTCCATCTCTTCCAGAAAAGAAGAGGGAGAAAGAAAATTCCAAAGCCAAAAACAAATCCCAACTCTGCGCTTAATAAATTCCAATCAATTGAACTCTGAGTATGAGATTG
>Ga0123342_1010182_pt1 | contig 10878 bp, 6 predicted proteins | sample Turbeawhitnodule_FD_89960 | JGI IMG/M metagenome (GOLD analysis project Ga0123342, IMG submission 89960) | Root nodule microbial communities of legume samples collected from Mexico - Turtle bean Mexico white nodule | ecosystem: Host-associated > Plants > Roots > Nodule | place: Mexico: Nepantla... | reverse complement strand
TATTGAGATATTTATATTTGCTTATTAAAAAAAAAAATAGCATATATATATATTTAAAAGAAATATAATATATATATATATATATATATATATATATATATATATATATATATATATATATATATATTGTATTCATTATGAAATTACCATTAATTTATAATATAGTTTTTTACTTGTATTTAGTAGTTTCCTTATAAATATTAAACAACGTTTTGATAAGTTTTTTTTATATAATTTTAGTTTAGGTTTGGATGGAAATTATTATTAATGGACACAATTTCGGTCTATTAAAAAAAGTATTTATGTAATATATTAAAAAAAATTACATTTTTTATTTTAAAATAAAAAATTTAGTAATATGTATTGAATGTTGTAAAATATTTATATTAGTGTAATATTTTTATAATATTGTAATTATTAAAAAAAATCCTATTAAAAAAATTCGTAACAATTTTTAGAATTGTCTTTTATTGAAAAAAAAAACGTTACTTTTCTATTGAAAAATGTAACTAAAAATATTTAGAAACATTTTTTAAATTTATGTTTCTTTTAAAAGAACGTCACTAAACACTTCTATTATTAATATGTAAAAAAATTATTAAAAATCATTAGTAATGAATGTATACTTGATCTTTAATAAATAGTTATAAAATTGTATATTATTTTTTATGTATAAGTTATATTTTTTAATATTACATCATTCCTATGAAGAAAACCTCAACAAATCTTAATGAAATCCTTAAAAAGTCTTGTTAATTAATAAATTTCAGCACACTTTGATGATGTAATGAAACACTTCAACTTTTAAAAATATAGGAGTAAAAATGCTTCTCAATGAAGAAAAAATAGAATTAAAATGAACCTAGAACTTCCTTTTTCAAAGATAGTGACAAATACGTGTAGTTATATAAAATTTGGTTTACACTATAATAAGTATATACTTTATGCTGATAGTAGTGGTATACGATTAATGAATGTTGGAAGACCTAGAATTGCAGAAACCTCCACCACAAGGTGGAGCTTCCTATAGTAATGCAAATAAAATAATAACCTTAAACCTAGCTACTTCACCTTCTTTAATTAAAATCAATCACCAACTTGTTTTCTCTAGTGTTTATTAAAAACGATTTTTTCGATCAAATTTTGGTGCCAATGATCCCATTCAGTGCAACTATTCATTAAATTACTACTACTTTGCTATTATTTGTTGGCACACAAAATTACTTTGACTTTCAAATGTTTGTTGTTTAAAATAATAGCAAGAAAACAACAGGAATCTGAAAAATAAGTGTGTTTAGGAAAATGAAAATGTTTTGAACTAAATAAACTCTGATTAAACTATTAAAAAATTATTTGTATTATAATCCAACTATTTCACACTTACTTTTAGTGAGATGGCAAGAAATAAGAATGGATAGCTATATGAGATTCTTGACTTCATTTTATAAAATAAAGTATATATTAATTGAAATAAAATTGAATAAAAATTAATTTTAATAAAAACATAATTAGTTAATATATAAATTAAATTAGATATTATTTTAAAAATTAAAAAAATTATTAATATATAAAATAGTTTATATTATTAATACATATAATTTATAAATTAATACTTAATTAGTTATCAAAGTTTTAACTACTAATTATTTAGATTTTAGACTAATTATTTAGATTTTAGAGTTGATAGCTAAAATTTTGATAGCAAAATAGATATTAGTTTATAAACTGTTTATTAATAATAAAAATTTAATTTAGATATTAATAATTTTTTAATTTTTAAAATAGTATTTAATTTAGTTAATATAATAATTAATTTTTTTTCTACAATTAATTTATATTTAATTATTTTTTATAGTGAATTAAATTAAAAATGTAAAAAGGTACGATTGACTTGTGTGATTTAAATTTGTAATAGAATGATAACAAAGAAAATGTATATAATTTGATAAATGTATATAAGAAAAGGGTTTGCTTGCTTCTAATGAAATCTTGTGATCTAATAATGTGATAAAAATTTCACTTCAAACTTGTGAGTGTTGGTTCGAGAATGTTGAGAAAAATAAGGACTCGTGTGATATTCGAAGAGACAATTAGACTTTTATAATTTTCTGTTGTTTAGTTTTATTAGAATCCAAAAAGTTTGGTAAATAATATAAGAACAAGGTTTGCTTTTAGTTGACGCCAAAGGGCAACCTAACGTATTGACATCATTTGCTGACGGTTAACCTAAAATTATTCTCTGCAATGCTCTATTACTTTATTTAACATGGCTATATTATGAATTAAACATATTATTTAATTTATTTTCTAGGTTTAATTAATTTTAAATAGTTTACCATTTTAGATATTTTTATCTAAGTATCTATTGAAAATTCTACATTTTTTTAAGGCTAGTTTGATTTAGTCATTAATAATATGATATTTTATAAGAAAGTTGTATATAAGAAGAAGGTAAGAAAAATGTATATTTCTTATGTTCTTGTGTGTTTACACCATTCCATGTATATGAAATATATACAAGTGTATGGAAACTTTATCTCTAAATTACAAGTTAATTATGTGATGATCCACTAATCATGAGATTTTATCATTATTAAATTAATTACGTATAATTACATATAACTACGTATAATTGCATATAATTGCGTATAACTTGATAATCAGTATTTCCTTAATATGTTTATTTTGTATTTAGTCATTAACATGTTGTCACATGTTAAGAATAATAATGTTTTTTTTAACGTAAAGCAATGTTGTTTTTAGGTGGTCAGGATACAATCACAACATGTTTTTATTTTTACAACTCAAAACAATAAGGTTTTTTAGGTACATGGATGTGAATGAAAATGGTTATGGGAGGACGTTCACTTAAAGATAGCGGAGGATGTTCAACTACAAGAGTTAATACTCATGTGTTGTAAAGGTTTTGTGTTGAAGGTGACGAATTTGATGCAATTGTGATATGTTGGGCTTATACTCACAAACAACCTCAATGTGTGAAGATAATGACTCCATAAGATAAATGTATTGAAGCTTTCACTTTAGGTGTGGTCTTTCTTGGTATTGTCTTTATTGTTTGTCTTTTTATGGTGAGTATTATGTGTTTCATCATAAAGAGATTAAAATAGTCTTCTTTTAACCTTATGTTTTTTTGTTTTTTTAGAGTTCAAAGAAATGAGTTTGATCCTAGAACTTTACCATGCGGAGGAGACACTAATGTATAGAGTTTGTCAAATATATTGAGAGATTATCACAACGAACAATATAGTCCGAGACAGGTGGTTTTACTTCAAGTTAGTATGTCTAATGAAAGAAAACATAGAATGTAAAAGTGAATCTATGATGTAGTGGTTGGCTAAAAAATGTAAGTTAAAGTTATAAGTTTAGTGAGTTATCTAGTTTTACTAGCACAGATGTTAGGTAAAAGTGTTTATTATTAATTGCTAATGTGAATCATGAAGAAGTTGAACAATGTGGAATCTTTTTCAATAAAGACATAAAAAGGAGTTTTATTTAAAGATATTAAAGAGGAAAAAGATGATGAGTTTATTAATGTTAAGTTGGAAAAAAAGGGAATATATATTGGTTGAATATACATGTGACATTAGTGATGGTTATGTTAGTGAAAAATTATAGAGTGTGGAATCAACGTATGAAAACATTGAAAACATATATTTAAGGTTTAAGAGAGAAGAATTCAACAAATAATTTCAATTAAAGCTTGGGATAAATTTTGTATTCACAAAGGCCATAGTAGAACATAAACTTCTAAATGGTGAAGATATAAAGTTGAAACTTAATGACAAAAGAAGTTAATGTTAAGCGCAAACAAGGTGGTTGTAAAGATTTTGTATTGTAATAGAGTGGATAGGAGTTTCATTTATAGGATTAAGGCATGCAAACCAAACACTCATGTGGCTGAGTGTTTTAAAACAAAAATGCATGGTTTAAATGGGTGATCAAAATTGCAATTGATCATATAAAAGCTAACAATGAGGTTAAGGTGATCTAGATAATGGATAGGTCAAATATAAGTATGAGGTCATAATAAGTATTTTGTTATATGGAAGGCCAAAAGTTGTTCAATTTGGCTCATGATTAACTGGTTAAAACGACTAGTTTGATGAACTATAAAACTGTGATTACCCTTCTTATTTGAAAAAAACACAACAAGTGATTAAGAAAAGATTTTGTGAAAGTTTGGATTCAAGAAAGCAAGATTGTCTTGGGTTGTGCTTTGGTTAAAGAGTAGATTAGGAGCAACTGTGATTTCCTGTAATCAGGTGTAATCTGTTCCATATTCTCTTGTAATTGTTCTTTAGTTTGAATTCTTGTAAATTGTGTAACTGTAAGGTCAGAGGGTTGTTCTGACTGTGTGTGTGAAGTCAAAGAGAGTGTGTGTTCTTGAGTGATCAAGATCACTTCTTTGAGGTTGTGGTGCGTTGTAATCTGTTGTTGGTTACTTAGTGAATACCCAATGGTTTTCTGGGGACTGGATGTAGCTCTGGTAAGGAGTGAACTAGTATAATTGTTTGTGTGATCTTTTCTCTCTCTCTCACTCATTTAAAATCTGTTTGACTTGAGATTTCATCTCTGCTGCCATAAACAATCGGTTAAATCGTATTTTCAACCGATTGTTTTTCTGATAACAGTTTTAACATATTTGTTTTCTTGATTGATTTGATTCTTTGACCTGTAAATCAACATCAATCTTCATTCTTAGCCAGTATTTGCGAAAACTTTACTTAAACAATTCACCCCCTCCTCTTGTTAATGTCACTAATTCTTACATCTCATTCATGCATACATGTTTTATGTCAATGATTAGTTCAAATTATAAAAGAGTTTATTACAAACGAAAAATATAGGTTTTGTTTATGATACTTATACCAAAAAAATTTCAAAAAAAAAAAATGGTAAAGACACTCAACTCAACGATATTATGATAAAAATTATCAAGGCCACCTATTACGATAAAAATTATCAAGGCCACCTATTACGAGGATGTTCAACAGAAGATGTTAACATTAAAGAAAATTAATGAGACAATATTCAATTGATTAATGGTTATGGAAATGAGTAGTTAGGATAAGTATGTCTTCCCATATAAACCTAAATGTGATATTCTCATAGATAACTTGAGTTAGGCCTCTCATAGATAACTTGAGTTAGGCCTTTCATAGGTAAACCATTTATAACAATGTTTAAGTGAAAAAAGTTTTACAACATAGGTTTGTGACTCATAAACAAAAGTGCATGAAATACAGGAGTGACATAATGCCTCAACCTACGAAAAGGCTATTAGAGAGATTGAATGCAATGGGCATTGGGTATAATTCATTATGAACATGGAACAAAAACAAAGTGTTCTTGTAACTTTTAACGACTTGCATGCAATGATAATAATTCATTAGGTTAGTTTTAATCAAATTTAAAATCTAAATAATTGGTAGTTAAAATTTTGATAGCTGATTAGATATAATAAAAACTAATTTAAAAACTAATTTTTTTTTTAATTTCTAAAATAATCTCTAATTTAGTTACTACAACAACTAATTATTTTTTATCTCTAAAATTGGTTTCTATTCATGATTTTTTTTTATAGTCCTTCCACTAATACTAATGATGCAGGCATTGAACTAATTTTAATTATATGTGAAAATATAACTAATTTAATTATATCTTAATACTGCAATTTAAAGAAAATTATAAATAAAGAAAGTAAAATATCGAACTTTAATTTAATATTAATTTGGAAGGAGGGTTGAGTCAATTCTTGGTGAAATTACATTTTTCAAACATTTTATGAAAGGTTTTTATTAATTTAATTGTAAAAACAAAATTTTCCATTGAATAAATTAAGTTTACATTAGAAAAGTTAAAACAATGTGATGCTTTATTAAAATATTTATAAATATATCTGTCAATAAAGTTACATAACTATTATTTATCTAACATTTTTATACATAATTATTAAGTTGATCATATAAAAATATTTAAATAGTTTATTAAAAAGTTAATTCAAACAAAAGATTAAGAAAAGGTGTGATGTCCTGATTCTATTTAAAATTAGAAGAGGCTTACAGTATAAGATATAAGGTGTTCGATAATAAGTCTTGGAATAAATCCAAACCAAGAAATAAGTAAAATATTAAAATATGATACATTAATGTAAAATATTACTTATCTCGATAACTCTATAGCCCCCCGCTAGGTTCAAAAATATATTATTTTATATAATTATATGAAAAAAATAAATCAATATTGTAGTAAATTAAAATTATTTCATTGAATTTTGTTTATAATTGCTATTTTCGTATTCCTGTTTTTAACTTGTAGATTATCTTATGTTTTTTTAATATATTTTTAGTTCATCAGTCAAATCTTTCATAGAAAGCATGGAGATAAAAATAAAATATATTTGAATTATATATAAAAAGATTATAAAATAATTAAAGTAAATTAAAATATGATATATAATTAAAGAATGTTGTTGTAAGAACATAGATAGATTAAGTGTTGCGAGGGCATCAGAGCTACACATGGGAGTGTCCGCAAAGTACAAAGTACAAACAAACACTAAACTACTATATATCTCATCATCATGACGTCATATTGTATTTTCATGAGGTTGCTCCGACGGATCAACGCGTGCAAATCACAATAACTTATTATTATAAAAATTGAAAACAATAATAATAATAGTTGATAGTGGGGCCCGCGGGTGAGGGTGTGGCGTCACCAGCGGATCTCCTTAGAGACTGCCCCATGTCTGTCGCATTGAATTATTGATACCTGCATCAGCCAATCCCCGGACTCCACGTGTCGAAAGCCTTAGATTTTGACACCCGAAGTGGGCCCACCCGCAGCGATGGATGGTAGCGCTGTTTGGCGCGTAGCAGAGAGTGTGGACCCTCCGTGCGTTTAGAAGCCGCACACGCACACGCATCCCTCACGCTCGAGACGCAGCGTGCACCGCAATGCGTTGAAACGTTTGAAGGTTCAGTTAGGAGGCGGTGTGGCCGTCGATTCAGATCAAAGTTGACATGGAAGCGCCACGTGGCAAGGCTGTGCAAACAAATTTTAGTTGGACGGATCTGATTGTAGGGGCGCTGTTTTGTTGGATGCAGCGAACTGGCGATGAAACTTAGTTAGTATTATTGTCGTTCGTTGGTGGCGTGGCTAGCTCCTCCTTTGGCTTAGCTTCGCTTATGCAAAATAATTGTTAGGATAATGTCATCCAATAATTGTTAATAAAACTATTCTTAATTGTTACAGCATTTTCAAATTATCAATTATTTTCAATTTAATTTTATATTATAAACATATTTTTAATGTTTAAATAATGCTAAGAAATTGTGTATATGACCAAGGATTGTTTTAGTTAGGATTAATTGTATAATGCATTGTTTTAGCCTTAGTCTTGTATGGGCTTAATTGAACATATATAATGAGTTTAATTAAACATAATTATTACTAAAAGTATAAGTGAATTCAATTTGGTAACTCCTTCCGTATTTTTTTTAGTAAAGTGACATTTATTTTTTACTTTCTTTAGTTTTAAAAAAAAAATATAATTTGAAATTTTAATTTTATTCAATATAATATATTTAGAGAAAATAAAGAAAATAAGTGTCTTTTCATTAAAAAAATAAGTGGAATGAGTATTATTTATTCAAAACATAAGAGATGTCCATATTTATTTAAAAATTATTGGAAATATATGAATATCATTTTGATTAGAAAAATATAATGGAGGTGAATATCTAATTAAAACTACAGGTCATGCAAATGTCATTTAACATAACCTTAAGGGTACGTGCAAATTTTTAAATTTTTTATCTAGCATTTCTATTGTATTTAGACCATCAAATAATCCTTTATTACTTTGTTCTCTTTTTTTTATATAAAATAAGAATTAAAAAAATAAAATAAAAAATAAAAATAGAAAGTATGAACTGAGTGTTTTGTATTGGTTGTATTTGACTTTATAAATATTTGTTGTTAATATTTATTCTTAGGATTGATATTGCTACATCGGTAGATTGTTACACAAGCGATGAATCATCATTGTATGCATCACTTAAGATCGTGCAAACGTTATTATGAAAGTTGGAGCGATACATGTGTTTAAGTGAGAGAGAGAGACAAAGACAATTCTTTCTCTTTTAAAGGCAAGGTCCCTTAAATGTTGAAGTGATAGTGGTGCATGGTATTATAGAAAATGTGAAACTATGCAACTAATGTTAAAGCCATAATCAAGTAATAAAACAATTTAATTAGTAGTCATTAAACTTTTTGAGTGATATAGTAAGTAATGTCACTCAAACTTGCAATGATACTCAAGTAATGGTCACTCAAATGTTGGATCGACATGTGAACAAGAAAAAAATAAAATTAATTCTTATATAGAGTTGTACCACTTAAGTGATGTGAGGTCACTTAAGCGATAAAGTCTATCTCAATTTAGGAAAACAAGACTTGAGTGAGATGAATTCTCTTAAGCGAAAGAGGATGTTGATGATGAGTATGTGATGTTGTATATATGTGTGTGTGATTAATGTGTTGAAATGCATGTGCAATATGATTATTAACGATGATGATGATGATGAGATGCATGCATGTTATAATATACATTGTGTATATTTTATGTGATATATGTATGGTATATCACCTTTTTATTGTTGTGTGTCTTATCCCTTGTAGGTGTATGTGTGATCTTTTATGGGTGTGTTTCTCTTTTTGGGTATGTTGATCTTTATGGATGTGTGGTGAAAGTATTTTGGATCATCAATGCTAGTAGTATTAAGTACAAAATTCATTAAAGAACTTATATATTATATGTTTCATTAATGATTTGATCACATAAATAAAAATATTAAGAGATGAAATACTGAAAGTAGTTTGTATATCAAGTTGTTACAAAGTAAGTGTACAAATTATACTCACATAGAAAGTTGAGGATAATTTTTCCAATATAATTATGATGTGTCGAATATTAGTATGGTAGGCTATACTTAATAAAATATGCATTAATCATCACAAATTACAATGTTTAATTAATGATTAGAAAGGTTTTTTTTAAAATAATTACATTGCTATTTTGTATGTGAACATGTCTTAAAGAATCTAATATAAATAATACTATTTATATGTATTTATATAATGTTTTATGATGATTTTAAAATAATCAATTCAATTTTGTATAATTGTATATGTGTAAATTTTTATTATTTATACAATAACAAAGGATAATGTAGACAGCAGTGAAATACTACCCATAAATAGATATTTTAATTTTTTACAATAGTTTGATGATATGTACATGTATTTATATAACTAGCTTTGGAAATTGAAAGTTGAGTGACTTATATATTAGTTATAAAGTGATAATATTAATGATAAAGTGATAGTATGCACACACAATGATAGCAAATGAATGTATGTGTATAGTTATTTATATCCAACTACTATACCTAGGTTAGATGAGACATTGAAAAAAGGCTATATGTTTTTGCTCCCATGTAAATTGAAACATATTAAATGTCTCCCAAGAAAAGTTTTGTATTATTTTTGTCTTTCTAAAATTTAAAGATTTTTTTTAGGTCATTGTTAACGTGATATAAGAAAAATAAAAATAAAAAGATTTCAAGAGGTGATTTTTATTATAAAAGTGGTTTTAATTATAAAAATTTCAAAACACATATAATTTTTCAAGAACTTTACAATGTAAACATATTTTACTTAATTAAAATAATATTTAATTATAAAAAATAATTTTATTTTATTTTAAATTATAATTATAATTATTATTTTGAAAAAAATATATAATATATAAATTCATGGATCGATTTGATATACAAGGTTATTTAAACTTTGGAATAAATTACTTGAATTAAAATTGATCTGATTTATTGTAGATTTCCTGGATGGAAGAATCAAATTTAACATATTTTTTTAGCAGTTGTGACAAAAATGACAGAAAAAACTAATACAAAAACAAGGAGAAAAAAGAGGGAATTTTTTTAATTATAATAATGGTTAAAAGTTGGCAATTATTTCTTTGTTTAATTAAGGTTGTGAAAAATGAATGATTATTTTGGAGTGAGTTAGACAAAAAATAAATGCATACTGAGATGATTTGGTTTGCGGATTTTATGTAATTCATTTGTTTTGAATTTATGTTATTTTTCAGTATAATGTTAAAATTAATTTTAGATATATTCTTTTAAATATAAATATTTTGATTGACAAAAATTAGCTGAAAATTTGAATGTAAATTATTTTTTACAGTACCTAATTTTACCTCTTCACCACTTTTGTCAAAATGATACATCTTATCTTACTCAATTATTTGCATAATCTCAAGCCTATCATTCCCTTCCATAGATAGAACGTGTGTGGTCTTTATTAATTCATCTCATATTACTCATATTGAGTCATTTTTCTTCACTGTATGTAACAAGTAGGTGACAAAACTCATGAAAATATTATTTCACTCCCATCCGGGAATATCAAACTATGTTAACATACTTCATAGTCATTATTTGTTCGATCTTTGATTTTTTTTTTTGAATAATAAACAAGTAACTACATACTTTACTTTATCTTCCTTCGTACCATGTCACCAAATAAACTTTATGAAATCTTGATACCCTTGGATCATACTTAGATGTCATTGAACTTGCTTTTTTAACTCTTAGATGACTTGTTTGCTTCAATTTATCATCCTCTTGATAGTAAAAACGCATGCGAAAACAACACACACAATCACGAATCAACTGCAGAAAATAAACCACACAAGATTTAACGTGGTTCGGTCGCCAACTGCAACCTACATCCACACGAGCAACTATTAGATTTTATTTCTTTCGTGTT
>Ga0123342_1010181_pt1 | contig 10878 bp, 8 predicted proteins | sample Turbeawhitnodule_FD_89960 | JGI IMG/M metagenome (GOLD analysis project Ga0123342, IMG submission 89960) | Root nodule microbial communities of legume samples collected from Mexico - Turtle bean Mexico white nodule | ecosystem: Host-associated > Plants > Roots > Nodule | place: Mexico: Nepantla... | reverse complement strand
GTCTACTTCGCGTGTAACAAAAATGAGGAATTGGCTGCGAACTACCTTTTAGATCACATTCACGAGTTTGATGAACAATAGATCTCCTTTCCAATTTGCCAAATTATTTCTTTTCAACTTTTTTTCTCGATGGGTCTTTGTTACACTCGATGTTTAATGGGTTAAAGTTTGATATTGACAATCTCAAGTGGATAAGTTTTAGCCTCTCCTTTATTGTTGCCCTTGTATTTATCATTTCCTCCAAGTTCCTCGAGGCTTTCTTAGTATTCATATAAATAGTTGTTTGCCCCGCCTTTTCTGCCATCCTTTTTAGTTTTTACCATTTGTGATTGTGCATGTTTTTTTTCTGCCCCTAGTTGTTCACAGTTGCCAAATTAGTCGTCTCTGAAATACATGGAAATAATTTTAAAATAGTTACCGTGTTTTGAAATTTATCATAAACAAAATTAAGTTGAATAGATGTTGGAATTAATTAAAATGTTAAGAACTTATTAAAAATCAAATCAACCATATTTTGAAAGTTTTCTTATTATACACTTTTCACGTCAACATTTATAATGAAATTTTGGTAATTCTGAATGAGGTGTCGATAAAACGAGCTAGGATAACCATGTATGATAAATGTAAGTTATTTCTCAATTTTTAAACATGATTTAACTTGTAAATCAAATATGTGCCTTCATAATTGTACTTGCTGCCATGTAGAAACCAATATAAAGCTACTGACTGCCAGAATAAATTTGAATTCATGCTTGCTGGAGGCCGTAAATGTCACCAACCTCCCCTGCCTGACCAAAAACCATAGGTGTGTTGCTGAGCAACCGAAAAAAAAAAAAAAAAAAAAACCACAAATCAAGACATTATTAAGTCCCTCCAAGTCATGGATGATTTACTCGAGGAAAAAAAATTCTAACAATTTTTATGTTGTTCAAGCAATATTTTACATCTTAACTAAGTGAGAGTGTATATTTTTTATTTTTACTTTTAAGTGAACAATATTGTTTAAACAATATTCTGTTTATTAAATTAAATGAACTGTTTCACATAATTTTTTATGTGGAATGTGTTTTATGGGATTAGTATGAAAGTGGGGAAATAAAATAGGCATGAATTAAGATATGTCTGTTTTGAGTTGAGTTTAATGGAAAAATTTGGGGTGGTAATATGACTTGGTTTCTATTTTTGTAGTATTTGAATAGTGAAACTCACAATTGAAAGTAGATATATTGACTTGATTGATAATTTAAATAATTTAAATTAAGAGAGATGTAAGTTATTGCACTATCTAAATTGAGTTGTTATTGTTATTCCTGATTGTATTATAGTCCCTTATATTTTTGTTGTACCAAAGGATGTAGGTGATAATCTAATTTCTAGTTTATGTGAGTTCTATTGACGTAAAAAGAGAGTATATTGATATTATTTTTCTTAGATCTTGATTTGAGAAAATGTTTATAATTATGAAACCTCATAAGGATTTGAGAGATATTTTATTTCGAATAACATATATTTATATATTATTGTATATTGTAAATTTCAAATTGTTTTAATAAAATTTATTCTAAATTAATGTTTTAAGATTTTTTCTTATAAGTTAAATGATATATGTGTTTAGGTTTAAGAATGCTTTATGTTTTTTTTATAAGAATACTAAGGAATAACATAAAAAAAAGCATAGACAAAAAGAAATGGGCTATTGAAAGAGGCCGGCAGTCCGAAAGCGGGATAATAATAATGGCGCGTGAATATTGAATCCCAAACGAGAAGTCAGCAATTGTGGGTGGACGTTTGTCTTCCACGGGTTTGAGGGAAACGAATTGATTCCTTATGATCTAAACACGCGCTTTGGTTTTTACCTTTGCAAATTCCTGTTCCAATTCTTTTTCAACGTTTCAGACATTTGCAGGCACATTGAAATCAAAGGAATCGGTAATTGATATTCCATAATCGATCCATCGTTCGAAGGAAGAATAGGATGCCGGAGATGGAGGAGGGCGAGGTTATAGAGCAACCTCTGACGGCCATAGCAGAGGCGTTTGAGGAACTGTCGAAGTGGATGAAGGAGAAGCACGACACCCACATTCGCCTCAACACTTTCTGCGAGGCCGCCTCTCACATCTCCGTTCTCTTTCGTTGTCTCGGCCTCGCTTTCAAATTTGCTGAATTGGAATATGTCGCCAAGGTTTCTTTCTTTCTTTCTTTCTTTCTTTCTTTCTTTCTTTCATCATAGATCACACTTTCTACTCTTCAAATTTCATAACTACCATAAATAAATAAATGCGTATAACAAATTCTGTAGTCATTTCTATTTTAATCCGTTTTAAAACAGATTACTCTAACCGATTCTGTATGAATGAATTTTGAAGACAGTAATGAGGAATATCAGTGTAATTTGTTTTTTTTCTAATTTATAACTGCAACTTTTGATTTGGTAAGGAGAATTGAGTTTCATGACGCGATCAATCACGGTGCGAATTTTTACTGGAGAAAATGTATAGTGTCTAATGCTGCATCTAACAGGATTGATTTGGAAGGAGCATATTTTAGGAAAATAAACAAAAAAAATCTTTTTTAATGAATTTCTTGAAGACTTGAACTCCAGATACAATGGTTGGACGAACGAACACTGTGGATTAAAAAAGCCAGGTTTTATTTTGTTGGTGGTGCATGTGAAAAATGGCCAAAAGATAACTGAAACGTTGATTCGTGCGCTGGCGATTAACTGTTATGATTTCAGAATTTAGTTTTTTTTAATCTTTATTTTCCTCTAGTCACTCCTTGTGGTATAAATCATGTTATCTTCGCTTTTTCTTTCAATTTTTTGAGATCATACTGAATTTGGATTCTTTGCAAACAATTCACTGGTAAACCACAGGCTCGATACCCTCTCCCCATTGTTCTTGATGGAAATGCATTTATTTTGGTGTAACATATAACTTTGGTGTAGTAGTTCATAAATCTTACTTCAGGTTCATGTTGGGTGATCTCTGTATACTCTGATACATTCAAGGTTTTAAATATACTATTCCAAAAGCTTTTCTGTTCACAGTTTTATGACACTTGATCCATGCTCATTGTGTACATAACTTCATATTCAGAGTTAACTCTCATTCAACTAATTCCTCTTTATATTCAGTGCATCATCTTTGCTTTAACTCCCAAAATTTCCACTTCATCATGTTTTCTAGACCAGTTGTTCTGACTGTATGAATATGCGATGTTAATATGATCAGCTACATGGACTATTGGAAGCATCAAAGACATATTCCACTCTACAGGATATTCTTGATTTTGATGTTGCCAGTGACACAGTGAAAACATCTGGAAGCTATTCACGTAATCTGCGTAGAGTTCGGCAGGGTCTGGATCTGGTCAGAGCTATATTCGAACAGCTTTTATCTACGGAGTAAGAAACCTTTTTTGTGTATGCAGCATAAATACAATGCTGAATTTTCCATGATATATTGGAAAATTCCTGTCTGTTTAATTTCACCCACGTTGAACTAGAGCTTCATAAATTCTACCATTTTGCTTAGTTAATTCAAGTACCTCATGGGTTTTTGACATCTGATTTGTAATTTGGCATCTTCAGCGATACTTCTCTAAAGGAAGTGGCTTCAACAGCTTATGGACAGGTTTGTGCTCCGTATCACACATGGGCGGTGCGAACAGCTGTGTACGCTGGGATGTATACACTTCCAACTAGAGAACAACTTTTGATGAAGCTGAATGAAACAGGTAATTTGCATTGTTTTATTATGTTCTGTGGTGTGCTTATTAAAGTGTATATAATCAAACATATGATGTGAGCAAAGGGTTTTTGAACAAACTTTATCCTATCATCATTTACATAGATTTTCTTGCAATCAGTTCATGTTACAGAATATGATAATGTTTTGCAGAGCAATCAGCCGAGAAGAAGATGAAAAGGTATATTGCTGCATCACTTCCGATTATAGAATACATTGATAAACTGTACCTTTCCCGAAATATTAGGTTGGATTGGTGAGTTTATAGATAGAAAAGAGAAAATAAATTGAATGCCCTTTCTATTTTGTTAGTAAGGGTTTATAGTATATATCACCAACCTAACTACACATGCTTCTATTTATGTACTATATACATAAAGATGTAATTATGTTAGTTAGTTTTACCCAACGGCTCTTGGCGCCCTACCAAATAGATTTGTGCTAAATTAATAACAAAATGCATGTGAAATTTTCAGCTGGTTTATAGTTTTGTATTTCTGTATATACACATATAAATAATTTGTTTTCAACTACAGAAATAGTGATATTTGAATCCTGTGAAATTACAAGTTTGAAATACCGATAATCAAATTAGCTTAAATGATGTGCAGGTTTTATTTGATGGGTTGGATTGATATATTCATTTCATTTTATTGTTCAACTGTGATTTTAAATAAAAATATTTCTGAAAAATACATATAACAAATCGTTGAGAAGCGGTCGTTGAGTTCGTACTCGGAACCTGTACACTTGGCTTGAACTTTGGATAATTTTCTTCTTATAAATGGTTTAAAAGAAATATCCAAATAAAAAACATAGTCTTATGACTTTCGGCAAGTGTGTATTGAGAATTATTGCTAAACTTTATATATATTTACTTTCTTTTTGCTTTTTACTCCAAATCAATTTATGGTAAAAAAAAATGGGAAAGGAAAATTCAAGCAGTTCAAATATATAAATGTATTACGATTTTTTTTTTTTTTTTCAAATTCAATCATCCAGAATAACTGTCTTATTTTTTGTCAGAAAGCTATTGGGGGATTTAGAGTTACATCAACAATTTTGAAAACTAAAATTACATACCTAAAACTATATATATAACAAAAATATAAGTATATAATTTAATATGATTATAATTAAGGGTGGGTAAAAAATCCAAATTACAAAATCCAATTCATAACCATCCATATTAATGGATTTATTTCAAATCCAAATCCATATTTTTGGATTTTAAATCCAATCCATTTAATTGGATATGGATTAGATATAGATTGAATACATTTTTGGATTATCCAAATTGTATTTTGGGATGAATTTTGACTTGGCCCGATCCAAGTTAAGCCAAGACAATCTAGCCGATGTCGAGTCGAGCGTGGCCCGACCAATCTCTAACCGAGCAGTCCCGAGCCCATATCGAGCCGAGCAGGCCCTGGTCGATTTCGAGCCGAGCGTGTCTGGGCCGTTGTCGAGTCGTGCATTCCCGAGTTGATGTTAAGCTGAGCTGGCCCTAAACCCTAAACCCGGGTCGATGCAAGTGGAGCGGGCCCGAGTCAATGTCAAGTTGAACGAGCCCGAATTGATGTTGAGTCTTTCGGGCCCGGGCCGATGTCGAGTCTCTTGGGTCTGGGTCAATGTCCAGTCGAACAAGCCTGAGCCAATGTCGAGTCTCCCGGGCTCAGGCTGATGTCAAGCTGAGTGGGCCCGAGCCAATATCGAGTCTCTCGGGCTCAGGCCGATGTCAAGTCGAACGGGTCCGAGTCGATGTCGAGTGGAGTGGGCCCGAGTTGATGTCGAGTCGATTGGGCCTTGGCCGATGTCGAGTCGATTGGGCCTTGGTCGATGTCGAGTTGAACGGGCTCAAACCGATGTCAAGTCTCCTAGGCTCGGGCCGATGTCGAGTCTCCCGAACCTGGGCCAATGTCGAGTCGAACATGCCCGAGTCAATGTCGAGTTGAACGGGCCCAGACTGATGTCAAGTGTAGCGGGCCTGGCTCTATGTCGAGTCAATTGGGCCCTGGCTAATGTCGAGCCGAACGGGCCCGGGCCGATGTCAAGCCGAGCGAGAACGAGCCAATGTTGAGTCGTTCGGACCCGGACCGATGTTGAGTCGTTCGGGCCGATACCGATGTCGAGTCGTCCGGGCTAAGTCAATGTCGAAAGCAGACCCGGGTCGATGTCGAATAATCCAGGCCCGGGTCATTACCGAGTTGTCCGGGTCAATGTTGAGTCGTCTGGGCCTAAGCCGATGTTGAGTCGTCTGGGCTCGGGCCCATGTTGAATCCCTCGTGCGCAGGCCCGTGTTGAGTTGATTGTGCCCAGGCCGATGTTGAGCCGAGCCTGCCCGAGCCAATGTCGAGTCTCCCGGGCACGGGCCGATGTCAAGCTGAATGGGTTGGGGCCGATGTCGAGTGGAGCGGGTCTGGGTCTATGTCGAGTCGATTGGGCCCTGGCCAATGTCGAGCCAAGTGGGCTTAGGTCGATGTCAAGCCGAGCGGGCTCGAGTCGATCTCGAGTCGTCCTGGCCCAGGCCATTGTCGAGTTGTTCGTGCCCAGACCGATGTTAAGTCTTCCGGGCTCGAGTCGATGTCGAGTGGAGCGGACCCTAGTCGATGCCGAGTCAATTGGGCCCTGGCTAATGTCGAGTCGAGCGGGCGCGAGCCGAGTTCGAGTCGAACGAGCTCAGGCTGATGTCGAATCATTTAGGCCCGGACCGATGTTGAGTCGTCTGGGCTCGGGCTGATGTCAAGTTGTCCAGGCCCGGGCCGATGGCGAACCGAGTTGGTCCACGTTCAGGTTGAGTCAGCTTAGACCCGGTTCGAGCCAAGTTAGTATGTGTCCATATCAAAATGTATTTAATGTGATTGACAAAGTGAATTTAATCTAATTAACAAAATGGATTAAAAGTAGATTTAATCCACTTTTGATCTAATTAAAATGGATATAAATTTTAAATCCAATCCATTTATTTGGATTTAGATTACATTTTTAGAAAATCCAATCCATGACGACCTAATTATAATTATAGAAAAATCATACGAGATTGACTTTTTTTTCTTTCAAAATCTTGAACTTATCAATAAGTTATAATTAAAATTGGTTATAAAAAACATACAATGAGGTTTTATTTTGTGTTCCTAAAATGAAATTTCGTACAAAAATATTTTTAAAAAATAAGAATACTTCAATTAGTTATTATTAAAATTTTAAAAAATTATTTAAATTCTTTTATTTCAACATGAAAAAAATATAAAAGTTCATATATAAGAAATATTACACTAGTGGGTTAGAGAGTGTTACCTTTTTTTCTCAATTTTTTTTTTAAAAAAAAACTAGTATGAAATGAATTAAAATAATGAGTTTTTTTTTTTTTATTTCATTTCAAAAATAGAACACGAGAAGTGAGAAATGAAAAGAAATAATGAGTTTGTGATCTGTTATAGAAAAAAATAATGAACTGATTAGATGAAGATGGATAATATAAAAATATCTGAATTTTCTTCTTCTATATATTTCATTAGTTTTTTTACTTTTTATTATATTTTATTTTATGTGTTCATATTTATTATTAATGACATGCGTTATAAAAATAATTTAGAAATCCTAATCTTCGTAACTAAGGTTTCGTTAGTGTATTTTTAAGAACTAAGTTAAAAACACTAAACAATCTAAATATAAAATAGGTATGAAAAAAAATAAATAGCTTCCAATGAATATTTACTAAATGTGGTAATGTGCTTAAAACCAAATTAATTTGATAAGATTAGTCAGTCACACAACTAAGTCACTGAGTTTAGCACGTTGGTTATATAATGAGCAATAAAAATATTAAAAAAAAAATACAAATCAAGAGCAAGTCTAGAAACATGCTAGATTTGTCTTAATTGAGTAATTATGATATTCCATTTGAGTTTAGTTGAATCAATTTATCTAAACACATTTTTTTATGTGATGATCATGTGTTATGTGGAAGTAAAGAATATTGTTCTACATCATAAGATTCTTTCTTGAACAGATGGAATTTTTATATTTCATTCTTACGTTATATTTTCTTTTGACATTTATGTATATTTAAAAAAAAGGATCTTTTGTTTTTCATGTAATACTATTTAAAAAATATGTGAACATGCTAAATAAAATTTAAATTTGTTACATGTTAGAAGCTACATTTTACACCTATTTTTTCACATAATCGGTGTAATATATCATTTTTAAAATCGATTTATTTGGAACTGAAGTCATATATATCAAAATATTTACAAAAATTTTACCATATTTTTATTTACAGTGATTCGTATTTAACCGTTGAAAAAAGTGTTATTTGTACTACTTTTATTACTCTCTTTATATTTTTTAGGAATGACAATGCAAGACAACCCATTCATACTTGTGTTGGCTCGCATAAGATTTTTTTTTAAATTAATAAAAAATAAACTTTGAATAATTTTTTTTATTAAGTTTTTTTTTTTTAGATGAATTAGGTAAATTGTTTCAGAGTATTATTATCACGACACATAAGATGAGTAAAAAAATTATAATGATGTTTTGATTTTTAGTGAAATTTGAATTTCAATCATACTAATAAATTGACTAATAAAATACTTCATTAAATATATACAACTTTTCAATGTAATACATCTAGACACATAATTACTATTCTAATAAAAATATATATTTAAATGTTATTAGAAAAAAGATTAAAGTGTGACTATTATATTTAGCACTTGATGAGTATTGAAATCTAACAATTTATGCATTTTAGAAAGAGAAAAAACACTATTAAATATTAAAAAATCATTATAAAAATATGAGGGTGGATAAAGAAATTATGGGGATGTAAAAAGAAATTTTTAAAATTTTAAAATATACAAGTTATGCGGGCTAGCCCACTCCACACTTGACTCGTGCGGGTTGCGGATTATGCAGGACAAACCTAAGTTAGACCAACAGGTCAAAATTGATAGTCTGCTCCACTTTTTCTCAATGAATTGTGAACAATATGATCCGTCTCACTTTACCGTTCCTAATATTTTTATTCTTACCATTAATGATAATAATAACATTATTATTTTCATAATTATCATTATCATTATCAAGATGTATTATCATGTCATTCCATGCATTAAACACATTAAGAATTATTATTATATGTTTATTTTGTTTTTATTCCATCTTATTCTTGTTATAACTGATCACAACTAATTGTTAAACAAATCTTATCTGATCTACTTGTTAAACAAATATTATCATATGTAAATGTTAAATTTAAGTATTGATATTAATCAATTTATATCTTTAAGGGGTTTGTTTGTTTAGACTGGAGAGTGAAAAGTGGAAAGTTGAGCGTGAGAAAATAAGTATTAATAAATGAATTTTTGTTTAATTTTACAAAAAAATTGAAAGTTTGATAAAAGTTCACTTAAAAAAAATAATATTTATAAAGATCCAGAAAATAGTTTAAAAAAATATAATTTAAATATCACATAAATATTTTATTATAATTTTTTTTATGTAAATACTATTTTTTAATATACAAAAGAGAATAAAGAGTTTGTTATAACTAAAAACATTTAATATTGAGAAAAACAAAAAAAAATCTTGACCTTAAATAATATATAAAAGAAAATACATAGTGATCAATCATAAAATATATGATCTAAATCTTAATAAAAATTAAAAGAATGATGGTTTTAATATTTATTTTAAAAAACAAACACATGATCCTAAAGATTTATAAAAGGTTTGGAGTGAGGTGAGGCACAACTCACCGCCCGCCAGACACACAAATCTAGCTAACTCTCTCCACTTCAACTCTCTCTCATCCTTCTTCCACGTTAACGCCACTTCCTCTCCACCGTCCACGTCACCACCTCTACCCCCATCAAAGCCGCGCGTTTATCCACGCTCCCGATTGCGCGTGATACTCCTCACTCAACCACTAACATAAACTAGCACATTTTCGGGTATATCATATCTCCCTTTTATTTATTTATTTATTTTTATTTTTATCAGAGAAAGGAGGTTTTCTCTTCACATTTGTTGCGCCTTTTCCTCACTCTCTCTTGTTCCTTTCTTCTCTACAACGGTGTCGTTGCTGTCTTCGGATCGGCGGAACTTTACCATACCGGCGTGACTTCCGACGCTGTTCGTGGCGCCTTATTGCGATAGCCGTGACGAAGATGAAGGTTTTCGTGAAGACTCTCAAAGGCACTCACTTCGAAATCGAAGTGCAGCCGCAAGACGCGGTTTGTTACTCTAAACTTGTTCGATTGGGTTTCCTTCCTAATTTCCCTTTTCTATTTCGGTCGCTAATTGCGTCCCGTCCTTGAATTGTCTCGAAAGTTTCTCTTCCTTTTACAGCCCTGAAATTGAGTGTTAATTAGGGTTTGTGTTTCGCTTACGTCAATTCTAATTTAATTTTGATGGCAATTTGGATTAACTTTGTTACTTGATAGTTAATTCCTGCTTTTTCGGAGTGATGATTGATTTGGTATGTGGAATATGCTGGGGGAACGGATGAACTGTGTTATTCTCGTCAGAACATTCTTTGCTCGTGTGAATTAGTGGCAAACTTTTTATTGATGGTTCTCTGGATTCTATTATTAGTGCGAAATCTGTTTTTGTAAGCTTGGGCTTCTTGGCATGTTATAGTTAATAAGTTCCGCATTGGCAATCTTTGGATTAATGCTTCTTATTGTCAGAATGGGTATTGTCTTGAAATCTAGGACTGCACTTTTTATGTGAATAGTGTGCGTTTTTTAGTATCTTTAGAAGTTGCATGTTTCTAACAATTGATTTTTTCTAAATACTTGATGTGACCTAAATGTGGAGTTCTATATCGTCAAATGTCTCAATGCTTCATCTTTTAGTTTTACGGGATTTGTGATTCACTTCTACGTACTTCTGGTTTTTCTGAACATCAGTAACTGATATGTTACATTATTTGTAATTGTGGGTATTCTTTTCAGGTTTCTGAAGTGAAGAAAAGTATTGAATCTGCTCAGGGTGCAGATGTCTATCCTGCTGCACTGCAAATGCTAATTCACCAAGGGAAAGTTCTGAAGGATGCTACTACCTTGGAGGAGAATAACGTAGCTGAAAATAGTTTCATTGTAATTATGCTATCCAAGGT